>Ga0154420_1021_pt1 | contig 30640 bp, 28 predicted proteins | sample RifGroC1_FD_115924 | JGI IMG/M metagenome (GOLD analysis project Ga0154420, IMG submission 115924) | Acinetobacter sp. GWC1_38_13
GATCCTATTTTTTTTAGGGGGGATTACCGATCATTAGCACACCAGTATTTAGGTGTATTTTCGAAATTGTAATCCATGCGACGTAAAGGAAATGAGGCAGGTAAACGGGTTGAGTTAGTTTTCATTATTTACTCCATTTATTATTAGTTCTAAAATAGAACTTATGGAGTAGAAGCTAGTTCTATATTCTTTTCCTGTCAATTAATTTTGAAGAAGATAGATAATATTGTCCCTAACTGATAGATAGATAATCGTTTCTGACATGTGCTCTAGAGTAAAAGGATAAAAGAAGATAAAATTTTTTATGAATTAAATACCCAAACCATAATTTTGATTTGGGTATTCATAAGATAACTTAATTATTAAGCGCAGGTGTAGCAGCCGCAATTGCTGCTGCAACAGCATCTTCTTCAGATTGAGCTGGAGTAGCTGGCTTTTGTGGTTCCGTCTTTACTGGTTTTGGTTCAGTTTGAGTCGGTTTAGGTTGTTCTGTTGTAGAAGTTTGAGTTTGGCTGCTAGTAGTTGTTTCAGCAGGGCGAATCTCACGACGAACTTCAGTTGTTGTATTTGGAGTTTCTTCACGAATAGTTTCGGTAACAGGAGCTGTAGTTTCTTGATTATCTACGCTTTCAAGCGTTTCAAACTCACTGTTCTTAGGCTCAGTTTGTGCTTGACTCGTTTCAGTTTCAGCAGTTTGTTCTTGCTGATCTTCGTTTTTAGGCTCTTCTTTTTTGACGCACGCAGTTAATAAAAGACCAGTAGCAATCGCTGCACAAAGTAAAAGTTTTTTATTCGCCATTGTTAAAACAACATATTAAAAAAGGACAGGGGGAATTATATCAGCAAATTAAAAGAATAAATCACTTACATCAAACAGCTTTGTTGATATTTTATAGTTGCTTGCACCATCCATACTAATTTTTAAAGTGATAAAACTAAAAAATCATAATCTAAACTTGAAAATGATTGCTGTCAGCCATGCAAAAAGAATTTATGTATGAAATATCCACAATTCCGATAAATTTTTATCGAAAATGCTGATAGAATAGCCAGTTGTTTATAGTTCTTTGAATTGATGCGGTTTGACTTTGCTTTATTAGGGCAGAGTACAGTAAAATTGCACAACATTGTAGGCCGATTTCGGCTCGATTGTACGAGAAACTCAATGACCCATTTTATTTTTGTCACTGGTGGTGTAGTTTCATCACTAGGTAAAGGTATTTCTGCTGCTTCTGTTGCTGCACTTTTGGAAGCCCGTGGCTTAAAAGTCACTATGGTGAAAATGGATCCATACATTAATGTCGATCCAGGTACCATGAGTCCATTCCAGCACGGTGAGGTTTTCGTCACAGAGGATGGTGCTGAAACTGACTTAGATTTGGGCTATTACGAACGTTTCTTACGTCGTGCGAAAATGACCAAATTAAACAACTTTACAAGTGGTCGTGTTTATCAAGATGTTTTGAATAAAGAACGTCGTGGTGATTACTTAGGCGGTACAGTTCAAGTAATTCCGCATATTACTGACAATATCAAAGAACGTGTTCTTCGTGCAGGTGAAGGTTACGACGTTGCTATTGTAGAAATTGGCGGAACTGTTGGTGATATCGAATCACTTCCATTTATGGAGTCGGTTCGTCAACTTATGGTTGAGTTGGGTCATAAACGTACAATGCTCATGCATTTGACTTTGTTGCCGTATATCAAATCAGCTGCTGAGTTAAAAACAAAGCCTACTCAACACTCAGTTAAAGAATTACTTTCAATTGGTATTCAACCAGACATTTTAATCTGTCGTACTGAATATGATGTTGATGCTGATACTAAACGTAAAATTGCTCTTTTCACTAACGTAGAAGCGCGTGCAGTTGTTGTTTGTAAAGATGCGAAAACAATTTACCAAATTCCACGTAATTTTTATGAGCAGAATGTTGACGATTTAATTTGTGAACGTTTTGGTTTTAATGATCTTCCTGAAGCAAATCTTGAAGATTGGGATAATGTTGTTGAAGCATTACTCAATCCAGAGTACACGGTACGTGTAGCTATGGTTGGTAAATATGTTGAATTGCCAGATGCATATAAATCTGTCAATGAAGCACTTTTACATGCTGGTATCCAAAATCGCGTAAAAGTTCAGATTGATTATGTAAATGCTGAAGATCTTGAACAACAAGATATTAGTGTTTTAAATACTGCTAATGCGATCCTTGTGCCAGGTGGTTTTGGTGAGCGCGGTACTGAAGGTAAAATGCGTGCGATCCAGTATGCACGTGAAAATAAAATACCTTTCTTGGGTATTTGTTTAGGTATGCAACTTGCTGTAATTGAATATGCTCGCAATGTGGCAGGTATTCCAGAAGCAAGCTCTACAGAGTTTAATCGTTCAACTAAATATCCATTAATTGGCTTAATTACAGAATGGTTAGACGAGCGTGGCGAATTACAACAGCGCAGTCTTGAATCAGACTTAGGCGGAACAATGCGTCTTGGTGCTCAAAAGTCAGAATTGGTTGAAGGTACTAAAACTCGCGAAGTTTATGGTAAAGCTGAAATTACTGAGCGTCATCGCCATCGTTATGAAATGAATGATCGTTTCATTCCTACGCTTGAAGAAGCTGGTATGAAAATTTCAGGTTATTCTTCTGTACAACATTTAGTTGAAACTGTAGAAATTCCTGAACATCCTTGGTTTATTGCTGTACAATTCCACCCAGAATTTACAAGTTCACCACGTGATGGACATCCATTATTTGCTGGTTTTATTGATGCTGCGAAAAAACAGCACCAACAAGGTAAATAATGCAGTTCTTTAAATAAACTGGGAAAGTTTAAATGTCACAATTAAAACCACAAGAAGTTGTACGTTTAGGCGATATACAAATGGCAAATCATTTGCCATTTGTATTATTTGGCGGAATGAACGTATTAGAATCAAAAGATTTAGCTTTCGAAATTGCTGAAACTTATATTGACATCTGCAAGCGCTTAGATATTCCTTACGTGTTCAAAGCGAGCTTTGACAAAGCGAATCGTTCAAGTTTGAATTCTTTTCGCGGCCCTGGTTTAGAAAAAGGGATTGAATGGCTTGCTGACATTAAGAAACAATTTAATGTCCCTATCATTACTGATGTACATGAACCATATCAAGCAGCTCCAGTTGCTGAAGTTGCTGACATCATCCAATTACCTGCTTTTTTAAGTCGTCAAACTGATCTTGTTGAGGCGATGGCTAAGACTCAGGCTATTATCAATATTAAAAAAGCACAATTCTTAGCTCCACATGAAATGCGCCATATTTTGCATAAATGTCTTGAAGCTGGAAATGACAAACTAATTCTTTGTGAGCGTGGTTCAGCATTCGGTTATAACAACTTAGTTGTTGATATGCTTGGTTTTGACATCATGAAAGAAATGAATGTCCCTGTGTTCTTTGATGTGACGCACTCATTGCAAACACCTGGTGGACGTGCTGATTCAGCTGGTGGTCGTCGTGCCCAAATTACGACGTTAGCACGTGCAGGCATGGCGACTGGTTTAGCTGGTTTGTTCTTAGAAGCACATCCAGAGCCTGAAGTAGCGAAATGTGATGGACCATGTGCATTACGCTTATCTCAATTAGAGCCATTCTTGGCACAGTTAAAAGAATTGGATACTTTAGTTAAAGGATTCAAAAAGTTAGATACCCATTGATGTATGAAAATACATCTTTTTATTCATTAAACAGAGGAATTGTTCATGAGCCAAATCGTTGACATCCGTGCACGCGAAATTTTGGACTCTCGTGGTAACCCAACCATCGAAGCAGACGTAATTTTAGAATCTGGGGTTGTTGGTCGTGCATGTGCACCATCTGGTGCTTCAACTGGTTCTCGTGAAGCTTTAGAACTTCGTGACGGAGATAAATCTCGTTACTTAGGTAAAGGTGTTCGTACAGCAGTTAACAATGTTAACACATTGATTCGTGATGCTTTGTTGGGTAAATCAGTTTTTGAGCAAAAAGACATTGATAATACAATGATCGCGCTTGATGGCACTGAAAACAAAGAAAAATTAGGTGCAAACGCAACTTTAGCAGTTTCTTTAGCTGCTGCGCGTGCTGCTGCTGAAGAAAAGAAACTTCCTCTTTTCCAATATATCGCAGACCTTCGTGGTCAAACTATTTTGACTATGCCTGTACCGATGATGAACATCCTCAACGGTGGTGAGCATGCAGATAACACTGTTGATATTCAAGAGTTCATGATTGAGCCAGTTGGTTTCACTTCATTTGCTGAAGCGTTACGTGCTGGTGCTGAAGTATTCCATTCTTTAAAATCAGTTTTAAAGAAACAAGGTTTAAATACTGCAGTTGGTGATGAAGGTGGTTTTGCACCTAACTTGCGCTCTAATGAAGAAGCGATCCAAGTTATTTTACAAGCAATTGAGTTAACTGGTTATAAAGCTGGTTCTGACATGATGCTTGCTTTAGACTGCGCATCTTCTGAGTTCTACAAAAACGGTCAATACGTTTTAGAAGGCGAAGGTAACCGTGCTTTCACAAGCCATCAATTTGCTGATTATTTAGCTGGTCTTGCAAATCAATATCCTATCATCTCGATCGAAGATGGTTTGGATGAATCTGATTGGGAGGGTTGGAGCTACTTAACATCAATTCTTGGTGACAAAATCCAATTGGTTGGTGACGATTTATTCGTAACAAACCCTAAGATTTTACAACGTGGTATTGATGAGAAAGTAGGTAACTCTATTCTGATCAAATATAACCAAATCGGTACTTTGACTGAAACATTAGATGCTATCTATCTAGCTAAAGCAAATGGCTATTCAACTGTTATTTCACATCGTTCTGGTGAAACAGAAGATTCGACTATTGCTGATTTGGCAGTAGGTACAGCAGCTGGTCAAATTAAGACTGGTTCTCTATGCCGTTCTGACCGCGTTGCAAAATATAACCAATTACTTCGTATTGAAGAATTGACTAAAGCAGCTTACCGCGGTAAAGCTGAATTCAAAGGTTTAAAATAATCTCTGAATTATGCTAGAAGTCTTTCGATCAACTTCGAGTAAATTGATTCTGTTGCTTGCAATCGTTCTGATTGCAAGCTTACAGTACCAATTTTGGTTAGGTGAGGGAGGATATTTCCCTCATCAAGCTTTAGCTCAACAAATCACGCAGCAAGCTGAAATCAATGAAGAGCTAAAAGAGCGTAATCGCATTTTAGCGGCTGAAGTTTTTGACTTAAAAAATGGAACTGAAGCGATTGAAGAACATGCACGTCTCGATCTAGGTTTAATCAAACCAAATGAGACCTTTGTGCAAATGAGTACGATCAGTACCCATTACAAACCGATCTATATCGATCCAAATGCAAAATTAGATGCCCCAACCAATGAAAATCCAGACTAAATTATGGGCTGTTGTACCAGCAGCAGGCTCAGGTAGTCGTTTTTCAAAATCTGAATTAAAACAATATCAATATATTGCTCAGCGTACAGTAATTGAGCATACGGTCAACAGGCTCAATACTTTGCAGTTAGCTGGATGTGTTATCGCTATAGGTGAGAGCGATAACTTTGCCCAGACATTAGCTTTTGAGCACTTAGATAGGCTTCACTTTTGTAAGGGGGGAGCTGAGCGTGTTCATTCGGTATTAAATGCTTTGATGTATTTATTAAATATTGCAGATGAAAATGATTGGGTTCTCGTACATGACGCAGCACGCCCTTGCGTTACAACAGATTGTCTCGAAAAATTGATAATTACTGCTGTAGAGTCAGATCAGAGTTCCATTTTAGCTATACCTGTTCGAGATACATTAAAACAAGTAGTTGAAGACCATCAAATAGAGAAAACAGTGAGTCGTGATCTATTGTGGCAAGCTCAAACACCACAAGTGGCAAAGATAAGCATATTAAAAAATGCAATAGAGTCAGCACTGAAAGATCAAATTGTAATTACTGATGAGGCAAGTGCACTGGAATATATAAATGAACCCGTACAAGTTGTACAAGGTCGTTCAGATAATATCAAAATCACTTATCCAGATGATTTAGAACTCGCTCGTTTAATATTGCAATCACAAGCCATAAATTAATTTTTTATAAAAATAGCCTAAGTAAAATTGATAATTTAATGATTGTAACACCAATATAAATGACAACTATTTCACTATTTGATAAATTTATTGACTAAACTTTACAACGGATTAACAAATGAAAAAATTATTACTTTCAAGTTTTTTTACATTGGCATTAGTTGGTTGTGCTTCAACACCTGAGCAATCTCAAAATGTAGCTCAAGAAACGATCCGTTATTCAACAAGCCCATGTTTTGGTGCATGTCCAATTTATTCAGTTGAAGTTTCACCTAATGGAACAGTTCATTTCGAGGGTAAACAGTACACTAAAGTGACTGGTACACGCGATCTTCAAGTAGATCCTGCTGTGTATAAGAAATTACAAAGTGAATTAAAAACGTATCGTCCAGAAACTGGTTCTAATGTAAAAACAACAGGTTGTGTGCAAACTGCAACAGATAAACCTAGTTCTTATTTTTGGTGGAAACAAGCAGATGGTACTACAACACGTTTGAGTCATTACACTGGTTGTATTTCACCTGCAAACGATGAATTAAACAAATTAATTGATAAGTTACCTACATTAATAGGAATTGAAGAACTGGTATAAGTGTTGTCTGATGACAAGAGCATACCGCTTGTAGAAATTTCTTAGATTGTAAAAAAACTAGCTGTCGTATAACTGTATACGGCAGCTTAGATAGAAAACTATAGAGAATTAGTCTGTAAAAACCATATAAAATTAATAAATTAAAATTAGCTCAAACTGAGAATCGCTTGATTAAAAACTTTATGTTTTAGTTAACAACCTAGCCATTATTTATGCTAATAATAGTTAAACTAGAAAAGACGATATCAAATTTTCTGAGCATTATTACTTAGTTTTTTTAACTTTAGATAACATCAACTTGGCTCTAACGGTTGTTTAAATTAAAAGGACGAGGTTGTAAAGCGCAAAATTGAACAGAGCGTTGGAGTTTTTTTCCAATGGTCAAAAAATTATTTTTTGTTAAAAATTAAATGAGATAAATTATTAAATTAAATCATATGTTTAATTTAATACACATAGAAAATGGTTGAAAAAAGGTACAAAAAGATTTGTATAGTTTTTGAATAATTACTTCATTAAATATACAAAATAATATATTATAAAAACATATAATGTTTTAAAGAGTAAAACAATGTCTAGCATTATTTTAGCTTTGATTGGCGGTGCTATCCTTGGAATTGCAGTAGTGGGCTATTTGTATGTAAATGGTCGTATTGCAGGGATTAGTGGCTTGCTTGCGCAGGTTTTACAACCTAAATCACTTTTGAATAATCCTGCATTTTGGTTCTTGTCTGGCTTATTCATCATTCCTTTCATTTACCAATTATATGTTGAACCTGAGATTGTGATTAAATCCTCACCAATTGGATTAATCATTGCTGGTATCTTGGTAGGTTTTGGCACGCGATTAGGTTCGGGATGTACTAGTGGTCATGGTATCTGTGGTATGAGTCGCTTATCAGTGCGTTCGATCGTTGCAACGGTCACATTTATGCTAGCTGGAATCCTGACTGTATTCGTTATTCGCCATATTTTAGGAGTTGCGATATGAAAAATGTATTTGCGTTCATATTTGGCGGATTATTTGCACTAGGACTAATGGTCTCAGGTATGTCAAATCCTGAAAAAGTTTTAGGATTTTTAGACATTTTTGGTGAGTGGGATATTAGCCTAATGTTTGTGATGATTGGGGCTATTGCGATTGCCATCATTCCATTCCAAAAAGCGATCCGAAATCCAAAAACATTATTCGGTGAAGTAATTTCATTACCCACTAATAAACAGATCGATAAAAAATTGATCGTTGGTTCGATGCTGTTCGGTATAGGTTGGGGGATAGCTGGTGTATGTCCTGCACCTGCAATTACTCTGATCGGGTTAGGCTATGCTGAAGCATGGTATTTTATCGGAGCAATGTTCCTCGGTATCTTTATTCATCGCATATGGGCAGAACGATAAGTAGGAGAGATTAGATGCAACATCCTCAAGTCAAAGCATTTTTTGATGAAAATACAAATACATTTAGTTATGTGGTGACTGACCCAGAAACTAAAGTATGTGCCGTAATTGACAGTGTTCTAGATTATGATGCTGCATCTGCTTCTACATCAACTCATAGTGCAGATCAAATTATTGATTTCGTAAAGACTCATCAGTTAAAGGTTGAGTGGATACTAGAAACACATGTCCACGCAGATCATTTAACCGCATCTCAGTATCTCAAAGAATATTTGGGTGGAAAGATTGCGATGAGTGAAAAGATCGGTATTGTGCAAGAGACCTTTAGCTCAATATACAATCTTGATGTGAAGATGTTTAATTCACACCAAACTTTTGATTATCTCTTTAAAGATGATGAGCATTTTAAGATTGGTCATCTAGATGCTTACAATATTCCAACGCCTGGACACACGCCAGCGTGCTTGAGTTATGTCATTGGTGATTCTGTCTTTGTTGGTGATACTTTATTCATGCCAGATTATGGTACGGCGAGATGTGATTTTCCTAAAGGAAGTGCGGATATACTTTTTGATTCTGTTCAAAAGTTATATGAACTACCTGATGATACGCGTGTTTATCTATGCCATGATTATAAGCCTGAAGGTAGAAATGAGTATTTCTATGAGACAACAATTGCTGCACAGAAACACAGTAATATTCATTTGAAATCTGATACCGATCGACAAGATTTTGTAAAGATGCGTCAGGCACGTGATGCCACTTTGGCGATGCCAAAGTTGATTCTGCCATCTATACAAATCAATATGGATGCAGGTCGTTTTCCAGAACCAGAAAGTAATGGTGTGCGGTATTTAAAGTTACCATTCAATTTTTTTAAACGTTGATAAAAAAATTGATAAACAAGGAAGATACACGTTGTCTTCCTTGTTTATTTTCTATTAGAAATGAGAAAGCTATTTTGATACAGAATAATTGATTAAACTGTTTTAAATTTTTCATGTTGTTAGATTTTAATGACTATTTTTGAAATTGAAACACATCCACTGAAGCCATTCTTACCATATAATGCTAAGTTGCTAATGTTGGGAAGCTTTCCTCCTCCTCAAAACAGATGGAGGATGAATTTTTACTATCCAAATTATCAAAATGACATGTGGCGAATATTCGGATTAATATTTTTCAAAGATAAAAACTATTTCCTTGATTTATCAAATAAAAACTTTAAAGAACAAAAAATTCGTGAATTTTTGATAGAAATTGGTGTAGGAATATTCGATACCGCATTTCGAATTAAAAGATTACAAGGTAATGCATCTGATAAATTTCTAGAAATAGTCACGCCTACAGATTTGTCAGAATTACTCATCCAAATTCCTGCATGTCACACCATTATGACGACTGGTGATAAAGCGACAGATACACTGATGCAGCATTTTCCTGAGAACCCCATTAAACCGATGATTGGACAATCTGTGCAAGTAAACTATATGGAGCGAGAGTTAAGTTTATATCGTTTACCTTCATCGTCACGTGCTTATCCTTTAGCTCTAGATAAGAAGGCAGAAGCATATAAGCTATTTTTTGAAGAAATTGGCTTGGTTTAGTTAAATACAGAGTGCTTTTGCACCATCAAAGCTACATTATGAAGCCTCTCAAAGCCACATATCAAAAAATACCTAAAATATAGAGTTCTAACGATCAAGATTTTTGTTCTGCTCAAAGCTAAGCTGACAATGATCAAATTCATAGCTTTCATTTCTCAAATTGCAAAATGCTAGAAAAACTCTGCTCTAAAACTAAGCTTAAGCTCTTAAATAAAATCGCATCTTGCTGAATTGTGGCGCAAGCGCATTAAAACAAAGCCTTTTTAGCACCATTAGTTAATCTACAAGTTTAAAATTTCATGGTGAATAAGTTAATTAATTGAATTTTATTTAAAAAATAAACTGGCACACTTTCTGCATTTATTTATCCAAACTTGTATACAAGATGGGATTCATAAAATGCATGAGATAAAAACTTTAGGTTGGACAATTTCAGAGTGGCAAACAGCTTATTCAAAAAATGAAATCCAACTTGATACTTTAAAAGATTTAGTTGCATCAATTGATCCTCAAGATAATGCGTGGATTTCAATTGCGACCGTAGAACAGATTGAACAGCAAATTCAATTTCTCAATGAATTAACTAAAGAAGCTGAGAGTTTAGCAAAACAATTTCCACTCTACGGCGTTCCGTTTGCAGTTAAAGATAATATTGATGTTGCAGGGTTTGTAACTACCGCAGCTTGTAAGGCATTAAATACAATTGCAGTACAAGATGCCGAAACAGTGCGTTTGTTGAAGCAAGCGGGTGCAATCGTAGTTGGTAAAACTAATCTTGATCAGTTTGCAACGGGTTTAGTGGGAACGCGTTCACCTTTTGGTATTGTTGCAAATACATTTAACTCTAAATATGTCAGTGGTGGCTCAAGTTCTGGTTCAGCAAGTGTGGTTGCTCGTGGATTTGTCCCATTTGCATTAGGCACAGATACCGCAGGTTCTGGACGTGTACCAGCGGCATTTAACAATATTGTTGGGCTAAAACCAACCAAAGGGCGATTTTCAAATCGTGGTTTATTGCCTGCATGTAAAAGTCTAGATTGTATTTCGATCTTTGCTTTAACTGTTGCAGATGCAGACTTAGTTGCAAATATTTTAGAAGCATATGATCCGTTGGATAGTTATTCACGTAAGCATCCAAAGAATGTTCCAGTGCATTTCTCTAGCAAATTAAAATTTGCCATTCCAGAAAAACTAAATTTCTTTGGGGATGAGCAATCAGAAAAAGCATTTCAGCAAACAATTCAATTGCTTGAATCATTAAATGCTGAAATTACTAGAATTGATTTTTCAGATTTTGAGCAGCTGGCAGCGCAACTATATCAAGGTTCATGGGTGGCAGAACGTACCGCAGCCGTTGAATATTTACTGAAAACCAATCCTGATGCATTTGATCCAACGGTATTAGAAATTATTAAAAACGGTGAAAAATATTCAGCGGTGGATGCCTACAATGCAGAATATTTAAAACAAGATTTAGCTCGAAAAATCCAACAAAGATTGGCTGACTTTGATGCCTTAATTGTTCCAACTGCACCTACAATTTATACCATTGAGCAGCTTGAACAAAATCCGATTGAATATAACGCTCATTTAGGAATCTACACTAACTTTACCAACTTGGCAGATTTGAGCGCTTTAGCTTTACCAGCAGGATTTAGGGCTGACCATTTACCATTTGGGATCACTCTAATTGCGCCAGCTTGGCATGATGCAGCATTAGTTCATTTTGGCAAAGCTTGGCAAAACTATCTTGCACTGAAATTAGGGGCATTGGATAAAGCTCTGCCTTTAAGTTCTTCTACACCTATTTCACAACATCATATTCGCGTTGCAGTCGTCGGTGCTCATTTGACAGGTATGCCGCTAAATTTTCAGCTCACCACACGTGATGCCGTACATATCGAAACCACAACGACCTCTAAAAACTATGCGCTGTATGCCTTAAACGGCACGATTCCGCCTAAACCAGGCTTAGCACGTCAAGAAGATGGTCAAAGCATAATTGTTGAATTGTGGGATGTCCCAACTGCTCGATTTGGTGAATTTGTGGCTGAAATTCCGACACCTTTAGGCATGGGTAATGTCGAGTTAGAAGATGGACGTTGGGTGAAAGGATTTATCTGTGAGCCTTATGGCATAGATGATGCAGAGAATATTAGTCATTTTGGTGGATGGAGAGCCTATATCCAGCATCGTAACAGCCAAGCAGCAAACACAGCGAATTAATTGGGGGGAAATCATCATGTTTAAAACTGTACTTATTGCAAACCGTGGTGAAATTGCTGTTCGAGCGATTCGCACACTTAAAAAATTAGGTATAACCAGTGTTGCTGTGTATTCGGATAGTGATCGTTATGCGCAACATGTCGAAGATGCTGATATTGCGATTGGATTAGAGGGTTTAAAACCAGCCGATACTTATTTGAGTATCGAAAAATTGATTCAGGCAGCTAAACAAACTGGCGCAGAAGCAATCTTTCCTGGGTATGGCTTTCTTTCTGAAAGTGCAGATTTTGCTCGTGCTTGCGAAGAAAATAATATTGCTTTCATGGGACCAACGGCTGAGCAAATTCTAGAATTTGGTCTAAAGCATCGTGCTCGTGAATTAGCTGCTGCTGCCAATGTACCAATGACACCGGGAACTGGATTGTTGGATAGCTTAGAAGAAGCACTGATTGCCGCAGATCGTATTGGCTATCCAATTATGTTGAAAAGTACTGCTGGCGGTGGTGGTATTGGTTTGACTCGTTGTGATTCGCCACAAGCGTTAACCGATGCATATGAAAGTGTAAAACGTTTGGGCGAACAATTCTTTAAGGATGCAGGCGTATTTATTGAATGCTTTATTGATAAGGCTCGTCATGTTGAAGTACAAATTTTTGGTGATGGAAAAGGGCAAGTTGTTGCATTCGGTGAGCGTGATTGCTCTTTGCAACGTCGTAACCAAAAAGTGGTAGAGGAAACGCCTGCGGCGAATTTACCTGAAGCTACACGTAAAAAGCTGCATCAGGCAGCAGTGGAATTAGGTAAATCCGTTAATTATCGTAGTGCAGGAACGGTTGAGTTTATCTACGATGCCAATCGAGATGAGTTTTATTTTCTTGAAGTGAATACACGTTTACAAGTTGAGCATCCAGTCACTGAAATGGTGACAGGTCTAGACTTAATTGAATGCATGCTCAAAGTTGCTGCTGGTGATGAACTTGATTGGGCATATCTCAGCAATATTCAGCCGAAAGGTGCAGCGATTGAGGTTCGTGTTTATGCCGAAGATCCTGTAAAAAATTTCCAACCAAGTCCCGGCGTGTTGACTGAAGTCGCCTTTCCAAAGGGAACACGTGTTGATACTTGGGTTAAAACAGGCACAGAGATTTCTCAATACTTCGACCCAATGATTGCCAAGATCATTGTGCATGCTGATGATCGTGCTAGTGCGATTGAAAAATTAAAAACCGTTTTGGCTGAAACTCGATTGAATGGCATCAGCACAAACTTAGATTACGCACGTGCTATCGTTTCAGATCAGCGTTTTGAATCTATGCAAGTTTGGACAAGAATGTTGGATGATTTCAATTACACGCCAAACGTGATTGAAGTGGTTCAAGCAGGGACTTTGAGTTCAATTCAAGATTATCCAGGTCGTACAGGCTACTGGGATATTGGTGTTCCGCCATCTGGTCCAATGGATGATTATGCATTTCAGCTTGCCAATCGTATTGTTGGGAATGATGCTAAAGCCGCAGGTTTCGAGTTTACCTTAGTTGGACCAACATTAAAGTTTCACACAAATACGATTATTGCTTTGGCGGGAGCAAGCTGTACTGCGTTGTTAGATGATCAGGAAATTGATTTTTGGAAGCCTGTAGAAGTTAAAGCAGGACAAATTCTAAAAATCGGTCAAGTAGAATCAGGTTGCCGTACATATTTAGCGGTTCGAAATGGTTTGGATGTCCCTGTATATTTAGGCAGTCGTTCTACTTTTGCGCTTGGTAATTTTGGTGGTCATGCAGGTCGTACCTTACGTGTCGGTGACATGATTAAAATGGTTGATCCAGCATTTGCTAGTGCAGAATTGCCACTTGCTCATGATGAACCTCAAGCATTGTCGTCTGACTTGATTCCTGAATATAGTAATGAATGGGAAATTGCGGTGTTATATGGGCCGCATGGTGCACCAGATTTCTTTAAACCTGAATATGTAGAAGAATTTTTTGCTTCGGAATGGACAGTACACTTTAACTCAAATCGTTTAGGCGTGCGTTTATCAGGACCAACGCCAAGCTGGGCACGAGAAAATGGTGGTGAAGCAGGTTTACATCCATCAAATGTCCATGACTGTGAATATGCGATCGGTGCAATTAACTTCACAGGTGATTTCCCTGTGATTTTGGCAAAAGATGGTCCAAGTTTAGGCGGTTTCGTTTGTCCTGTAACGATCGCCAAAGCAGAACTTTGGAAAGTGGGACAGCTTAAAGCCGATGATAAAATTCGTTTCTATCCTATTAGTGTTGAACAAGCCAATGAACTTGAACGTCAGCAAATTGAAAATATCCAAAACTTTGCGGAAGCAAGTAAAGTTGTAGAAACGATTGAGCCAATTCAAGAAGTTGTCAGTACGATTTTGGCACAACGTGAACCAACGGAATTGTCGCCAAAAACAGTGTATCGTCAAGCAGGTGATAGTTATATTCTCTTAGAATACGGCGAAAATGTTTTAGATTTAGCTTTACGGTTACGTGTGCATCAACTGATTCAAATGATCCGTGATGCAAAAATTGCGGGCGTATTGGAACTGTCACCAGGTGTTCGTTCACTACAGATTAAATACGATGGCTTAGTGATTCCACAATCACAATTGATTGCTCAATTACTTCAACTTGAAGAAGAAATGGGTGATTTGAGCCAATTAAAAATCCCATCTCGGATCGTACATTTGCCGATGGCATTTGAAGACAGTGCCACTTTAGGCGCTGTTGAACGCTATCAAGAAAGTGTTTGCTCTAAAGCACCATGGTTGCCAAATAACGTTGACTTTATCCAACGCATTAATGGCTTAGCAGATCGAAATGAAGTCAAAGATATTATTTTTGATGCAAACTATTTAATTCTCGGCTTGGGTGATGTGTATTTAACTGCACCATGTGCTGTGCCAATTGATCCACGCCATCGTTTACTCAGTTCAAAATATAATCCAGCACGTACCTTTACCGCAGAGGGAACGGTTGGGATTGGTGGTATGTACATGTGTATCTACGGCATGGATTCACCAGGCGGCTATCAATTGATTGGGCGTACTTTGCCAATTTGGAACAAGTTTAAGAAAAACAAACAATTTGGTGATAAACAATGGTTCTTACAATTCTTTGATCAAATTAAATATTTTGAGGTGACAGAAGAAGAACTGAATCAATGGCGCGCTGACTTTGAAAATGGTCGTGCTGAGATCAAGATTGAAGAAACAGAGTTCGATTATGCGGATTATGTAAAATTCCTAGAGAATGAAGCTAAAAGTATTGCCGAGTTTAAAGTTAAGCAACAACAAGCATTCACAACTGAAGTGGATCGCTGGAAAGAGGAGTTTGCTGCTCAGCCTGAAGAACAGATTCAAGAAAATAACCATGCTGATTACAGTCATTTAGCATCATTAAATGCATCGATGACAGGTAATATCTGGAAAATTTTTGTTGAGCATGGTCAAGAGGTTAAAAAAGGTGAAACTGTTGCTATTATTGAAGCAATGAAAATGGAACTTCCTGTTTATGCAGAAGAAGATGGCATTGTAAAAGCCATTATTTGTAGAGCAGGGCAAACCGTACATAGTGGTGAACCATTGGTGTATATGGAATAGGGTGGAATGAAAGAAATAAAAATAACAACAAAAAGCTCAGACAATTTGTCTGAACTGGTTTACCAACGCATCAAGAATGATATCTTTGATTTTAAGCTGATGCCAGGTGAACGTTTCACTGAATCCGAAGTTGCAAAAGCTTATGATGTAAGTCGTACCCCAATCCGACAAGCATTATATCGTTTGCAACAAGAGGGTTATGTTGATGTGAGTTTCCGTAGCGGTTGGCAAATCCGACCGCTCAATTTTCGATATTATGAAGAACTTTATGATGTGAGGATCGTATTAGAAAAAGATTCGATTCGTAAACTTTGTCAGATGGATCATCAAAATTCGGTTGAATTATCTCTTTTAAAAGATTTATGGTTGATTGAACCTCATCAATACCTAAAAGACATTAAACAACTGTCACAACAAGATGAAGATTTCCATTGTGCTTTAGTTCGTGCCTCTGGAAATAATGAAATGGCGAGAATTCATCGTGATTTGAGTGAACGAATTCGTATTATCCGTCGTTTAGACTTCTCAAAAGATTATCGCGTTGAAGCGACCTATCAGGAGCATCAGAAAATACTAGGTTATATTTTTAATCGTAAAGTAGATGAAGCCATTCAAGCGATTGAAGCACATATTATGCAAAGTCGTGATGAAGTGAAAAAAATTACTTTACAGATGTTGGATTCGAGTCAGTTTTATTAAGATTAGAGTATGGTGAGCAATAAGGATTTTTATGGATAACTGGCATTATGCCGTTGTAGCTTCAATTGTGACTATACTTGGAATGAGTTTAATTTCATTTCTCAAACTTTTTAAACTATGGAAGGCTTCCTTAAGTATTTTTTTATTTCTAGTATAGGGTTTTGTATCATTGGAGGATTAGGTAGGAAATCTGAAAATCATGGCTTTGATGGTGCATGGGGAAAACATGGTATATTGATGGAGTTTATGAATCTAGAAATAATTATGGTTAGTTTAGGCGTGGGTGTTTTTATAACACTATTATTTTTCTTAGCTATTGTTTTTTCTGATAATAAATAATATTTAGTTTTTGCTAGCTCATTTTTATAAATCTATATCACATGTTTAAATGAACTTCACAAAACTCTATTTTCTATGCCTAATCCTGCATAAAACTAACATCTTTCCTGAATTTTCTATTTAATAATAAAGATCAAATTTAGAATCATCAGATGACACATGATGAATAACCAAATACTTAGCTCACTGTTTTTAAAACTTGTTGCTAAAGAAGGCTTCTTTGCTACGTCAATAGATGGCATCACTTTGATGCGTGTAGATCACAACACACCACCATTAGCCGTATTGCAAGAACCGACCTTAGTTTTTTGTTTTACAAGGCAGTAAACGTGGTTATATCGGAACTGAAACCTATGCATTTCAGCAAGGCGAATGCCTTATCGTCTCCGTGTCTATGCCATTTGATTGTGATACGGTAGCGAGTCCTGAATTGCCTATGATTGCAGTCAGCATGAAACTAGAGGCGGATACGGTAAATGAGTTGTTGGCAAAAACATATTTTGAAGATGAGCAATTTAAACCCCTCACCACAGGCATGAGTGTAATTCAATATGATCAAACCATTTCGAATGTATTGATACGACTATTAAAAACTTTAGGTTCAGAACAAGACTGCTTGATTTTAGGTGAACAAATTAAACGAGAGTTATTGTATCGAGTGATTCAACATTCGGGTGCAGATGCTTTAACAGGATTAGTAGTTCAAGGCAATTTACGACAGATTTATAAGATTTGTGAATATATTCAACATCATTTTACAGAGAAATTAACAGTGGAAATGCTTGCTGAGCAAGCCAATATGAGTATTTCTGCGTTTCATAAAGCATTCAAACAAGTCACATTACATTCACCTTTGCAGTATCTCAAAGTCACGCGGTTGCATAAGGCAAAACAAATGTTGCAAAACGAAAACCAAAGCGTTGCTCAAGCAGCTTATGCTGTTGGTTATCAAAGCTCATCTCAATTTAGTCGAGAGTTTAAAAAGCAGTTTGGTTTTTCTCCTAATCAAACTGAAGTAAATATAGATAAGGAATGAGTAAATCATGAATCAAAATAGTAGTGAACAAATGAAATGTATCGAAATTACTCAAGCTGGCGGTCCTGAAGTTCTAAAAGTTGTACAAGGTAAGAAACCTGAGATTAAAGAAGATGAAGTACTAATTGAAGTCCATGCCACAGGCATCAATCGCCCTGATATTTTGCAAAGACAAGGGTTGTATCCGATGCCGAAAGGTGTAACGCAAATTCCAGGATTGGAAGTTGCTGGCATCATTTCAAAAATTGGTTCAAAAGTAGAAAAATTTAAAGTCGGTGATAAAGTCTGCGCGCTGACTAACGGTGGAGGATATGCAGAATACTGTGCTGTCCCAGCAAATCAAACTTTAGTGATTCCAAAAAATCTGAGCTTTATTGAAGCAGCAGCTATTCCAGAAACTTATTTCACAGTATGGGCAAATCTATTTCAGATCGGACAGTTAAAAAAGAATGAAACCGTGTTAATTCATGGAGGAGCGAGTGGAATTGGTTCTACAGCGTTGAGCTTATGTCATGCGATGGGTATTCAAACTTTTTCCACAGTGGGAAGTGAAGAAAAAGTAGAAAAATTAAGCTCAATTTCGACGGTTATTAATTACAAGACACAAAATTTTGAACAAGAAATCTTATCACTCACAGATCAGCAAGGTGTAGATGTGATCTTAGATATTATCGGTGCTGCTTACTTTAATCAGAATCTGAGATTGCTAAAAAGAGATGGGCGACTGGTAATTATCGGATTTATGGGCGGTCGAAAAGTAGATGGCTTTGATATTCAAGAACTCATGCTCAAACGCGCTGTGGTGACTGGCTCAACGATGCGTGCTCGCACCAATGATGAAAAAGCAAAAATTACCCAAGAATTGGAGCAGTTTGTTTGGCCACTAATCGAAACAGGTCAATGTAAACCGATTATTTATAAGACTTTTGCTTTTGAAGAGGTTGCTGCAGCACACCAATGTTTGGAAAGCAGTGAACATATTGGAAAAGTCGTACTCGAAATTAAATCGTAATTTTGCCTAATCGTATTCATTCTATGCCTATTTATACATCAAGCTTGAGAATGATCACTTGGAAAAGCAATATGTAAATCAAACATATCCTACGAGGAATTTGAACATGACAACAAATACAGATGATCGTAACCCAACTCCAGATTTAGCTGAAGATAATGCTTTTTTTCCATCACCTTATTCTCTAAGTCAGTATACGGCTCCTAAAACTGACTATGACGGAACTACATATCCAAATCCATATCAAGGCGATAAAAAGATCCTCATGATTGCAACGGATGAACGCTATATTCTGATGCAAAATAACAAGTTCTTTTCTACAGGAAATCATCCAGTAGAGATGTTGTTACCGATGTTCCATTTGGATAATGCTGGTTTTGCCTTTGACGTTGCAACACTTTCAGGTAATCCAGTTAAACTGGAAATGTGGGCAATGCCAAAAGAAGAGCAAGTGGTTTTGGATACCTATCACAAGTACGAAAAACAACTGAAATCTCCACTTAAATTGGCAGATATTTTAGATCAGGCTTTAAGCAGTGACTCACCTTATGCTGGTATTTTTATACCAGGTGGACATGGGGTTTTGGCTAAAATCCCCGAAAGTAAAGAAGTTAAGGCTTTATTAAAATGGGCAGTAGATCATGACAAATATGTTATTACTTTATGTCATGGTCCAGCTTCTTTATTAGCAGCCGCAGTTGGTGAAAGCCCAAATGATTATATTTTTAAAGGCTATCAAGTCTGTGTTTTCCCAGATTCATTAGATAAAGGTGCCAATATTGATATTGGATATATGCCTGGACAATTGCCGTGGCTCGTCGGCGAAAATCTTGAAAAGCTTGGTGTGGAAATCCTAAATAAGGGAATCACAGGGCAAGTTCATCAAGATCGAAAACTGTTAACGGGTGATAGTCCCTTAGCCTCTAATAATTTGGGGAAACTTGCTGCTGAAACTTTATTAGCTGATCCAAGTCTTAACGCATAATCTTTTTTTTATGAGTTTAAAGCCCAATCTTATATTGGGCTTTTTCTTGAGAAAAATATAAAACCTGTAAGCTAGCTGACAAATCATGTCCGCAATCTTGATTATGTTAGAAAAGTAGCAAGATATAATTAAATAGTTAGAGATCATCAATGAAAATATGTATTTATGGTGCAGGCAGTATTGGATGCTATCTTGGCGGTAGATTGGTTGCTGCTGACTATGACATAGATTTTATTGTTCGTCCTAGAGTTCAGCAAGAACTTCAAACTTACGGTTTAACTGTTTCCGATTACACAGGATTTAAGCAAACTATTTCTGTAAATCAATTACAAATGAGCATTGATCCCAATGTAGTAGCTCATGCTGATATTGTCTTTGTTTGCGTAAAATCAACATCTACTGAACAAGTAGCCCTTGAATTAAAAGATATTTTAAAGAAAAAGACCATTATTATTAGTTTTCAAAATGGCTTAAGTAATGTTGGAATTCTAAAAAGAATTTTAACAGACCACATTATACTCGAAGGAATGTTACCTTTTAATGTCGCAGCTTTGGGGAATGGTCGTTTCCATCAAGGAACAGATGGTGCATTGTATGTAAAAAGCCATGAGCAATTAGCTGAACTCGTGCTTGCATTTCAAAAAGCAAAGCTAGAATTTCAGTTAGAACAAGATATGCAAGCTGTACAATGGGCAAAATTATTATTGAACTTAAATAATTCAATCAATGCGTTATCCCAACTTCCACTGAAACAAGAATTATCTATTCGAGAATATCGTCAGTGTTTGGCACTTGCTCAATTAGAAACCTTAAATCTATTAAAAATAGCCAAAATCAAACCAGCAAAACTGACTCCAATTCCAGCACAATTTATTCCTAAAATTTTAAAACTACCCAATCCTATATTTAAGATTATCAGTAAGAAAATGCTCGCGATTGATCCACTTGCGCGTTCTTCGATGGCTGATGATTTAATGGTTGGAAGAAAAACTGAAATCGATTGGATTAATGGTGAGGTTGTTAATTTAGCTAGACAGTTGAATCTTACAGCACCAATTAACCAAAAATTAATTGAGCTAGTCAAACAGGCAGAATCAGAACCGAAAGTATGGTCTGGATCAAAACTTAAAGCACAGTTAACACAATTGTGATTCGATTATGCATAAAAAAAGCGTATAGCATCACTATACGCTTTTTTGATAAAAATCTTAGATTAGACTGTTTTTACAGCATCTTGAGGGGCAAATTTCGTAATTAATACGCCGAATATAGTCGCGAAGATATACATGAAAATGGAATATACCGCGGCAGGCATCGCGATGGTGGTACTTGCCATAATGGTGAGAGCAATCGTCATGGCTAAAGTGCTGTTATGAATCCCGATCTCAAATGCACATGCACGTGCTTGATATGAACTAATGCCTAACATTCGTGGCACGAAATATCCAACCATTAAACTAATAGCACAGAATAGTGCGGTTGCTAAACCAATCTGTCCCAAATAATCTACCAAGTTGCTTCGCTCTTTGATAATTGCGCCTAGAATGATAATCAGCAGAAAAACCACGGCAAAGATTCGTACAGGAGGATTCAGTTTTTCAGCAACATGCGGTGCATAATGACGAATAATCATTCCGATGCATACAGGCACTAAAATAATCAGAAAAACTTGTAAAACCTTAGTAAATTGCAGACCGACTTGCTGTCCTTCATTCATAAAATGTAGAATCGAAAAATTTACAATTAAGGGTAGGAACACCGCTGCGATAATAGCGTTAATAGCAGTTAAAGTAATATTAAGTGCAATATCACCTTTATATAAATAGCTAAATAAATTGGCTGTCGTACCGCCAGGTGATGCAGCCAATAGCATCAAACCGACTGCTAAAAGCGGTGGTAAAGCAAGTATTTTACAAATGAAAAACGCTATCCCTACTAATAAAATGAGTTGGCAGAACAATGCAATTAAAACAGCTTTAGGGTGTTTGCTGACTCGCGCAAAGTCTTTAAGTGTTAGTTCTAGCCCCATACCTGCCATAACGATGGCTAAGGCAATAGGTAAAAATATTGTGATCAATCCTGAATCCATAAACCGTGCTTTCCTAAATGAATTTTATTTTGATAAATAATTGATATCGTTTTAAAAGTGACCATCATCGCGTACAAATCAAAGATGATCTAAGTTTCGATCTAGCACTTTAAACATATATTTATTTGAAAATCTGTCAACTACACGACAATTGATATTTTTATGTGAATTTCTAATAACTAAAAAGGCAAGTACAACTCGTGTACTTGCCTTTACTTTAAACTGACTTATCGAGATAAATAAGCTTTTTTAAATTTTAAAAGAAACCCGCTGGTTTAGTTGAGTAGCTCACCAATAGGTTCTTGGTTTGTTGGTAATGGTCTAACATCATGCGATGGTTTTCACGACCAATACCTGATTTTTTGTAACCACCAAACGCTGCATGAGCAGGGTAAATGTGATAACAATTTGTCCATACACGACCCGCTTCTATTGCACGACCTGCACGGTATGAAGTGTGTGCAGAACGTGACCAAACTCCAGCTCCTAGGCCATAAATGGTTTCATTGGCAATTTTGATTGCTTCATCAAAATCTTTGAAAGTGGTCACTGACAATACAGGTCCAAAAATTTCTTCTTGGAAAATTTGCATACTGTTGTGTCCTTTGAACACCGTCGGTTCAATATAGAAACCTTCACCAACTTCTTGACGAGCACCACCACCTACAAGTACTTCAGCACCTTCCTCGCGACCTGTGCTGATACAACGTAGGATTTTCTCTTGCTGTTCTAAGGAAGCCTGAGCGCCAACCATGGTTTCAGTATCTAATGGATGACCCAACTTAATTCGTTTAACTCGCTCGATTGCTTTTTCTAAAAACTTATCTGCGATACTTTCTTGAATTAAGGCACGAGAAGGACAAGTACATACTTCACCTTGATTCAATGCAAACATTGCAAAGCCTTCTAGCGCTTTATCAAGATAATCATCATCTTTGTCCATCACATCTTCAAAGAAGACATTTGGTGATTTACCCCCAAGCTCCAAGGTGACTGGAATAATATTCTCAGTTGCATATTGCATGATGAGCTGACCGACTTGAGTAGAACCAGTAAATGCAATCTTCGCAATACGGGGACTAGTTGCTAATGGTCGACCCACTTCAGCACCAAAACCATTAACAACGTTGAGAACACCTGGTGGAAGTATGTCTTGGATAAGTTCTAAGACCAGTAAAATACCCACAGGTGTCTGTTCTGCTGGTTTTAAAACAATACAGTTACCCGCCGCGAGTGCTGGTGCGAGTTTCCAAGCCGCCATCAAAATCGGAAAGTTCCAAGGAATGATTTGACCTACAACGCCTAAAGGCTCGTGAAAGTGGTAGGCAATCGTATCTTCATCAATCTCTGAAATTCCGCCTTCTTGTGCACGAATACATCCAGCAAAATAGCGGAAGTGATCTATCGCTAACGGGATGTCCGCGGCTAAAGTTTCACGTACTGGTTTACCATTGTCCCAAGTTTCTGCAACTGCAAGAAACTCAAGGTTTTGTTCCATACGATCCGCTATTTTTAATAAAATATTTGAACGCGTTGTAGCAGAGCTTTTATTCCATTCAGCTTTTGCTTTATGTGCTGCATCGAGAGCAAGTTCAATGTCTTCAACTGAAGAACGAGGGATCTTTGTAAACACTTTGCCATCGACAGGTGAAACATTATCGAAGTATTCTCCTCTTACAGGAGCTACCCATTGACCGCCAATAAAGTTCTCATATTGAGATTTAAATTGGACTTTTGAACCAGGTTGGTTAGGATCGATGTAACGCATATATAAATTCCTTTGCTTATAATTGATTTAACGATCTACAGCTTTGGTATAAGGTACTTTTGTACGTTATTTCTTTAGGATATAAGTGCGAAGGTTGGAGAAAGGTTGGAAACCATGATCAAGTGTGAGGGATACACAAATGTTTACAAAACAAGAGTTATTGCAACATCGTTCGTCCGTTGATCAGCTAAAAAAACAAAGTAGTCTGTCGCCACAAAATGCTGAAAAACTTGGTCAAAGTATTGCGAGTTCATGGCAGCGATCTGTTTCGTCCTCGATTCCTAAAGAACGCTTAGCAGCACCACTATTAAGTCAAAATAAAAAGAACAAAAGCAGTTTGGACCTAGCACTTGAGACCTGTTCCGATGAACTAAGTCATATTGCAGAACAATCCTCAATGGTTATCGCGGTAGGTGACGTTGGAAGTACGATTATTTGGACTGCATCTAGTAATCAAATGCAAAGTGCAGCTGAAAAAGTGCATTTTATTGCAGGTGGGCAGTGGGCTGAAGATATGGTCGGAACCAATGCTCTAGCACTTTCTTTAAAAACTCAACAATCAAGTTGTGTGTTCTCAAATGAACATTACATGGAGTCTATTCATGATTGGGTGTGCTATGCAGCACCAATTTTAGACCCGTATTCAAAACAGGTATTGGGTGTCGTTGATTTATCTACGACATGGAAAAAACACAATACACTTGGTGTATTAGCTGCTGAACGATGTGCATCTATTATTCAAACTGCTTTAATCGAACAACAGCGCCAACGTTTATATATTCGTGCCTTTGCCACGCCTCAAATTATTTTTAACCATAAATCATTGGTATTAACTCCAAGACAGGTCGAGATATTAGTCATTTTAGCCTTATGTCCAAATGGCTTGAATTTAGAAAATTTACATCAAGCATTATATGGTGAGCGTAAGGTGAGTATCGGTACGCTCAAAGCAGAAATGTCTCAACTACGGGATATTTTAGGTGGTATGTTGGGTTCTCGCCCATATCGTCTACTGGCTGATGTTGAAGCTGATTTTTTATCAGCAGAGCAGGCCTTAGATGCAGGTTATGTCGCGTCTGCACTTCAATTATATAAAGGTGTTTTCCTCTCTAAAACTGAAAGTCCATTTTTATGTGCATGGCGTGATTGTCTTGAGTCTCGCTTAAGCGATGCGATTTTCAAAACTAAAGAAACAGACCTACTCCTTAAACATGTGGCCCATTTCCCAGAAGCAATCGATGCTGTAGAACGTCTAATGGAATTGTTCCCGAGCGAACATCCTGCACGCTTATCTTTGAGTAAGTTTAAAGACGTATATTGATTGAATATTTGAAATTAGGATTGTCTAGCGTTAATTAAAAAATGAAATTTACTTTGCCTGAAAAAGAACTCGCTATTCTGTAGAAAGATTAAAAAATTAAATAAATAATTGTTTACTTTGAATTTTAATTTATATAAAAAAGTGGGAATATAACCATTTTAATATTCCCACAAAAAAGTAAGCCAAGTCTCGGAGTTCTGGCTTACTTTTGAGAGGAAAGCGTTATAAAGCAGCTTTAAAAATTTCTACAACTTGAGCATGTGTTGCTTTACGTGGGTTGGTCAGCATACATGCATCTTTTTGAGCATTTTCAGCCATTATTGCCAAGTCCTCAGTTTTTACACCAAGTTCGGTTAATCCTGATGGGATGCCAATTGATGATGAGAGTTCACGAATTGCATCAATTGCGGCAAATGCAGCTTCTGTTTCAGTGAAACCTTCAACATTAACGCCCATTAACTCTGCAATTTTTGCATAACGATCTTGGCAAGCGATTAAATTAAATTCGCATACATGTGGTAAAAGCACCGCATTACATACGCCATGAGGAAGATTGTAGAACCCACCAAGCTGATGTGCCATTGCATGGACATAACCTAGAGATGCATTATTAAATGCCATACCCGCTAGATATTGTGCATAGCTCATTGCATCGCGTGCTTCGATATTTTCACCATTGGCTACAGCAGGGCGTAACCATTGACTGATCATAGTAATGGCTTTCTCAGCACAGGCATCTGTAATTGGATTTGCAGCAGTAGAGACATAAGCTTCGACGGCATGAGTTAATGCATCCATTCCTGTAGCTGCCGTTAAACCTGCAGGTTTTGCAACCATAAGCTTAGGGTCATCAATTGCAATCAGAGGTGTACAACGCCAGTCTACAATTGCCATTTTGACATGAGTATCCGTGTTGGTAATGATGCAGAAACGCGTCATTTCTGAGGCTGTACCTGCTGTAGTATTGATTGCAATCAAGGGAGTCATCGGAACTGTACTTTTATCAATTCCTTCATAATCACGAATATGTCCGCCGCCAGCGGTAACTAAACCAATTCCTTTTGCACAGTCATGAGATGACCCACCACCTAAAGAAACAATAAAGTCACAGCCATGATCATTGTAGGCCTGTACACCATTATGAACGTTAATATCTGTTGGGTTAGGCTCTGCACCTGGAAAGATGTGGCTATCTACACCAGCTTCTTTCAAATATCCTGAAATAGTATCTGCTACACCAAATTTAAATAGACCTTCGTCTGTAACGATTAATGCTTTTTTTGCACCGAGATTTTGTGCTTTCGTTCCAATCTCTTTTGCACAGCCTGGACCAAAGAGAGAAACGCAAGGAATATAAAAACCGTTTGTTTGATCTGCAATATTTTTAAAAGCCATGGAGTGATTCCTTCTTCCATTTTCCATTGTTTGTTATTCAGGTGAGTTACACCTTGAACTTAGTATGGAGTGCTTAAAAAAATTTCCTACCTACCAAATACCTACCAAAATATTGTTTTAAAAATAAAAGGGATACGCTACATAAAGTTGAGTATCCCTATACAAAGTTTAAGTCTTTAGAATTTATGAGTGTAGTTTACAAACATGCGATCCTCACCAAAATCATTTCCATGCTTCACATCATAATCAATTCGAATATATTGCAATGCCAAACCTTTGAGATAGGGCTGTTGAAAAGCATAGTTCAAGATAATATTAGACTCACTTTCATGATTTTTTTTACCATCAGCCGTTTCGAAATCCCCACCATAAACATATTTTACGGCTGCATTAAAACCAGGGATATAATCTTTAAAATTATAACCATAAATAAAATGATATGACTTTTCATCTTTCTTAAAGAAACCTGTAGCATTCCAATTAATGAAATATGTTTCAGGAAGAAAACCATCTGGTAATGGGTAGGCAGATTCACCAATAATTTGCTGATAGCCTAAACCAAAAGTATGATTATTTACTTTCAATGTTTCTAATAAACCAATATTTTGTGCATCAATATTAAAATCATTTCCATCTTCTTGAGCATTAAAATATTTAAATTTTGAATTAAGCACATAATTTTTACCTTTCAAATTATGCTCTAAACCCAAATAATGTTTATTGTATAAATCCTCCATGTTGCCATAATAATATTCTCCCTTTAAATCAGGGGAGAACTGATAGCGTAAATCAATATAATTTAAGCCATCTGAGTATTCTGTCTTTCCATTTGAAGTAAAAGAGAATTTACGAAAATCTTCTTCATTACGAGGGGATACTTTTTCAACACGACCTATTTCTGCGTAAAGTTGATCAGTTAATTGTGACTTAAGGTTTGCACCCCAATAAGATGTTAAGAGCTGACGACTGCTATCTACGGCAGTAACAGGTAAGTCTAACCAAAGCTCACCAACACTCAACAAGGTTTGGTCATAACCCAATTTTAAGGTGGCGCCGTGTTTTAAATAATCGGAAGCTTGTGATTGAGTCGCTTTATCAAATGGTAATACCGTATCAGCCACATGTTTATCTGAACTTAATCTAACAGCATATTGAACGGAAGCATCCACACCGATTGTCAAAGGTTTTTCAGCAATACTTAATGGTGTCTCAAGCATTCGTGAGTTATAAAATAAAGAGGCAGCTTGAGACCAACTTCCAGTATCCTTTAATGCTTCATTCTCAAAATTACGATTGATGTAGGCATTTTTTAAGGTAAATTTCCATTCTTCTTTAGCGCTTTCATTATCAGCCCAAAGTGAAGTTGAAACTAATCCACCTAGGAGTGAAATAGAGGACAAAATAAGCTTATTACATTTAAATGTATGCATTTTTTAATTTCCATCCTGAGTTGAGTTGCGCCAATCCTCGGCGCAACATTACTTATTGCTGGTTGACTGAAGCTTGTGTTTGAAGAGTTGATTTTGAACTTTCAGGTACATTGACCGAGACTTTTAGATTGACGAGGAAGATCGCAAATGCAGCAATCACACCTGGAATTGCAATTGCTAAGAAGTTCATTTGATGAGGTAGTTCAAAAGTGAGCAATGCACCTGTAAGTACAGGTCCGATAATTGCACCTATACGACCGATACCTGATGCCCAGCCCATACCTGTTGAGCGAACAGTAGTTGGATAAAATTGTGCAACGAAAGTATATAGAAGAATTTGTGAACCGATCGTTGCTGCACCTGCTAAAGCAATTAAGCTATAGAGAACAATTTGAGGACTGTTGAATCCCAATAGTATTAAGGCAGCAGCTCCGATTACAAACATTGAGGTAATGACGGGTTTTAAATGGAATCGATCTGCTAAAGCACCGCCTCCAATTGCACCAACCATACCGCCAATGTTCAATGCAAATAAGAACAGCATACTTGCGCCTAAAGAATATCCTGCTTGCAACATCAATTTAGGTAACCAACTTCCCAATGCGTACACCATTAATAGGCACATAAAGAAAGCGATCCAAAACATGAATGTACTAAATGCACGACCATCTTGGAAAAGGGCTTTTACTGGTGCTTCATGATGAATATTTTCATTGAAAACCAATTGAGTATTTTGATGAATGTCTTGTGTAGGTAGCAGCTTATTGATGATCTGTTTAGCTTGTTCTTCCTTTCCAGATTTGATCAGAAATGCCAATGACTCAGGTAGGAATTTCCAAATGATAGGCAACATTAACAATGGAATCCCTGCAATCAGGAACATGATTTGCCATCCCATATCTTTTACCAACCAAGCACCTAATAATGCTGAAGTCATACCACCAATAGCATAGCCACTAAACATAATTGCGACTAAAGTACTTCGAATTTTTTTAGGTGCATATTCCGTCATTAATGCAACAACGTTTGGCATTACGCCACCTATACCTAATCCTGCTATGAATCTTAAAATTGCAAATTCAACGGGATTGGTTGTAAAAGCCCCTAGAAATGTAAAACCACTAAATAAAGTGACACAGATCATGATGGTTTTCTTTCTTCCTAAACGATCTGATAATGTACCGAATATCATTGCACCAAACATCATTCCAAATAGGGCAGCACTTGCTAATAATCCTGCTTGAACAGCCGTTAATGACCATTGCTGCATTAATAATGGTAATGCAACACCGTAAATAACCAAATCATAGCCGTCGAAAATAATAATTAGTAAGCACCAAACTAAAACCTTCCAATGAAATAAACTAAATTTTGCATTATCAATTGTTTCATTGATATTTACTTTTTCCATATACATCCTTCACCTCCAATTTGTGAAGCTTTGTTTTATTAATGTTTAAACTATTTTGTTATGGAGATTCAGTCAAAAACTAAATTGATATATCTTTATGTCTTTAAGGTATTGAATTTATTATTTTCTATCTAAATTTTAGACGACAAAAAGCAGAGTATTTTATACTCTGCTTTTTATAACAATAGGTATATTAAATAAATTGATTTATATACTGATTAAACTCAACAGGCGCTTCAACGTTTGAAATATGCGAAGCATTAATTTCAACCAACTGAGCATTTGGTATGTGTTGCAACATCCATTCAGCATCTGTAACTGTGGTCACAGGATCATGAGTTCCTGCAATAATTAAAACAGGTATCATGATTTGTTTTAGTTCATCACGAAGATCCGCTTTAGCCAAAGCCTCACAACAATTGGCATAGCCCAGTGCACTGCCAGCACTTAAGTCGTTACATAGGTGGCTACCAACTGAAGGATGACTTTGGAGAAAGGGATCGGTAAACCAACGAGATGCTGCGGTTGCAGCAATTGGTTCTAAACCTTGCTTTCGTACCAGTTCGGCACGATCTTGCCATGCTTGTTCCTGTCCAATCTTCGCTGCTGTATTGGCAACAATCACATGACTAAAACGAGATGGATAATGAATCGCTAACCATTGTCCAGTTAGTCCACCCATTGAAATTCCACAAAAGGCGGCTTTTTCAATCTTCAAATGATCTAGTAAAGCAATCACATCTTCACCTAACTGCTGCAAAGTGTAAGGACCAGTTGGAGTAGAAGATGAACCATGACCACGAGTGTCATAACAAATCACAAAAAAGCGATCTTTAAAAAAATTAAACTGCTGTTGCCACATCCCAAAATTCGTACCTAGGGAATTGGAGAACACCAGAGCAGGGGCATTTACATCACCAAAAGTCTGATAATGAATCATGACATCTGCGGATTGGAACATCGGCATTACTGTTCTCCTGTATCTAGATCAACACGCTGAATAATCAAAGCAATACCTTGACCCACACCGATACACATCGAACACAAAGCATATTGTCCCTTGATCTGTTCAAGTTGGTTCAGCGCAGTGGTCACTAATCTCGCACCCGATGCACCCAGTGGATGACCTAAAGCGATCGCACCACCATTTGGATTGATACGTGCATCATCATCTGCCAAACCTAAATCACGAGTCACCGCTAGAGCTTGAGCTGCAAAGGCTTCGTTTAACTCAATCACATCCATTTGTTCTAAAGTCAGATTGGCTTGTTTCAGTAACTTTTTGATTGCAGGCGCAGGGGCAAAACCCATAATGCGGGGTTCAACACCCACCGTAGTGGCTGCAATGATTTTGGCACGTGGCTTAAGTTGGTATTGAGCAACCGCATCATCTGAGGCTATCAATAGTGCTGCTGCACCATCATTAATGCCTGAAGCGTTACCCGCAGTGACTGTGCCATCTGCTTTCACCACACCTTTGAGTTTGGTCAATGCTTCAATCGTGGTCGATGCACGTGGGTGTTCATCGGTATCAATCACGACCACATCACCTTTACGTTGTGGGATCGTGACTGGAACGATTTCTTGTTTAAAAAAGCCTTTGGCTTGTGCT
>Ga0154420_1008_pt1 | contig 29176 bp, 28 predicted proteins | sample RifGroC1_FD_115924 | JGI IMG/M metagenome (GOLD analysis project Ga0154420, IMG submission 115924) | Acinetobacter sp. GWC1_38_13
TTGCAGCATCTGAGATTGGGTTTTCAGCTTGATGAATAGTGTTGATCGCATTATCAGCTAATAAATATTTAGGCGTTAAGGTTTTTAGCAATGTGTTTTTATTTGAATTTAAGATTGATAGGCGAATGTATCACCATTTGACGACGATAAGATGAAAAAACGCTTATCAATATGAAAAAAGTGCGTATAATGCCCCCTATCAAATATGCGCTCATAGCTCAGCTGGATAGAGCACTTGGCTACGAACTAAGGGGTCGGGAGTTCGAATCTCTCTGAGCGCACCAATTTGAAGAATTAACCGCTTAATAGCGGTTTTTTTGTGTCTAAAATTTATGTTATTTGCATATAAGTTTATAAATCCAAAAACTGAATCTGTTGCAAAGTTCATAGCAAAAAAAACAACAGTGATAGTGTGCCAAAATTAATTTATGTTCTAATAGGGTACGTCTTTCAAATGTAAGAAATAAGAAATGTCTGAACAACGTCCAACACTATCACTGCGTTATTATCTCAATTTAGATGAGTCTCAAGATGGTTTTGCTTTAGTGACTTTTGGTAAGAAAACCATCACTCGTTTTCTGACACCAGTGATTAGTATTGCAGTGATTCTATGGGGATTATATTTAGGTTTAACGGGTGTTGGTCGTTATTATGTTGCATTGGGTGTTTTTTTCTTGCTTATGCAAGGGTTAATGCGTTATTGGTTATTACCATTGCTGTTTAAACGACAATTTGTTCGTTACCAGTTTGGCAAAAGTGAACAGGGAATTGATTTATATCAAGACCAATTTGAGCTTTACGCAGCAGGGAAAAAGCAAACAGTACAATACACAGAGGTTCAATCTTTTGCGATTGGAAAGCTGACGTATATGTTGGAGTTAAAAAACCATACTGTTGTTATTGTGCCTAAACGCGCATTTACAGATTCTATTGATCAAAATAAGTTTGAAAATAGCTTTAAAAAATAAATTTTTCATCGGTTATAAAAGCAAGGAGCTTTCATGAGTACACATCCTTCAAAAATTGTTTGTGTGGGGCGAAATTATGCAGAACATGCAAAAGAATTAGGAAATGCTATTCCAGATCGCCCGATTTTATTCATGAAACCTCCAAGTAGTTTAGGTTACTTAGAAAAAGGAATTGATTGGAATAAAGCATTGGGTGAATGTCACTACGAATGTGAAATCTGCGTACAAATTGCACATCCACTTTCAAAAGAAACTGACATCTCAAAGGCATTAGAAGCCGTAGGTGCAATTACTTTAGGTTTGGATTTGACTCTTCGTGATCTGCAAAGTGATTTAAAAGAAAAAGGGCAGCCTTGGGAGCGAGCAAAAGCATTTGATGGCGCTTGCTTGCTTGCGGAATGGATTGAGATTGATGAAATTGGCGATTTGCAAGAGCTAGAACTTATTCTGATGATCAATGGAGTTGAACGTCAACATGGATTTAGTCGCGATATGCTATTTGATATCGGCGCTTTGTTAGTTGAGATCAATCAATCATTTAGTTTACAAACTGGTGATGTGATTATGACAGGTACTCCAGCAGGTGTAGGGGCATTGAAACCCCATGATAAATTGACAATGAAATTGATTACTCAGACTGGTGAGTATGATTGGAATACTTTTGTTAATGCATAATGCATGATCTTATGGCATTGATTTGAATGAATTAATGCCATTTTTTATATAAAGAATGAAAAATAAAATGAAACTGTGTTTTTTCCTTGTGATCTTATTGATCACAACTATCAGTCATAGCAAGCAGCTTGCTTTAAGTTTTGATGATGGGGTCAATCCTGATCTAAATCCGAATGCACAGCAAATTAATCAAAGAATTCTAGAACAACTTAAACAAAATCATATACGAAGTATTGTTTATCCAAGTGTAATTAAAATCGGTGATTATAAAGGCTTGAGTTTGGTTGCCGCATGGGGAAAGCAAGAGCATAAAATCGGTAACCACAGTGAATTGCATTCCAATTTAAATAAGGAACAGGTCACAACGCAGCAATATATTGATCAAATTTTCAGAGCAGAACAAGTATTTAAACCATTGACTGGTTGGGTTCTCAGATATCGTTATCCGTTTTTGAAAGAAGGTAATACCATAGAAAAAAGAGATGGAGTTGCGCATTATTTACAACAGCAGGGTTATGAATCAGGTGCTGTGAGTATTGATGCTAGTGACTGGTTTTATAATTTAAAATATCTTTCTTATACTAAAAATGGACAAACAGCTGATCTTGAAAAATTAAAGAATGCTTATATTGATCATTTATTGGATCGAGCAAATTATTATGATCAATTGGCGATACAGACTGTCGGGTATTCTCCAAAGCATGTATTGCTACTTCATGTGAATGCAATCAATGCAGCATTTCTCAATGATGTAGTCGAGACATTTAAGCTGCATCAGTGGCAATTTATAGATAGTGAAACTGCTTACCGAGATCCGATATATCGATTAAAAACAAATGTTTTGCCAGCAGGGGAAAGTATTGTTTGGTCTTTAGCTAAACAGCAAGCTAAGGCTCAGTTGCGTTATCCTGCTGAAGATGCGCCATATGAACTTGAGCGACTAAAACGGTTTGGTTTGGAATAAATTTAGCGTCCTTGATAGTATTTTCTAAACTGATCAGGGGTGTAATTCATCCAACGTTTAAACATATAAATAAAGGCTGATGAACTTGCATAACCTAAGTCTAGAGCAATACTTTCAATCGTGTAACCTTGATTTAATAAAGACATTGCTTTCATCACTTTTAAACGTTGTCGCCATTCGTGTAAGGACATCCCGAGTTCTTTTTGACAATGTCTCGCCAATGTTCTTTCAGTCATATTTATCATCGCTGCCAGCTCAGCTAGAGTGCTGTTGTCAGCAGGATGTAAATGTAGGTGATTTAATATTTGAGCTAAAGCAGGGTGCTCTGTACTGGGTAAATAACTCCCGATGATTTCGGCATGGGTTAAGGTATCAAGTAGAACATGCAATATTCGCAAATATTCCGGATCGTGATCTTTAAAAGCATGTTTTTGTATATGTTCAAGTAGTGCTGGCACCAGTGGTGCGGTCAGTAAAATTCCTGCCCGTTGAGGCATTTTTTCACAAAGTGATTCATGAACATAAAGGGTGCAGTGCGTTACATCATTTCGATTCACACCACTATGTTGAGTATGTGGTGGTAACCAAATCCCATACGGTGGAGGAGTGAGATAATGTACCTGATCAATATTTACTTCTAAAACACCATCAAAAGCATAGATAAACTCTCCCCAAGCATGCGCATGTTGTGGATAAACCGTTGCAGCAGGTGCATCGCGTATGCTGAGCCACAGAAGTTCTGGTATTTCGTTATAAGCAGGGAGTTCCTGAAAATCTTGAACTCGCTGTGCTGATTTTTTCATAGAAAGAATTGCCTGAAAACACACATATTTTGTCTCTTTTTCACTATATCATTAAAATACGACAGTCTTATAGTGGTTCAATATCGTGTATATGGAACTTGCTATGGACGAGCGTAAAGCCTTAGATCAGACAGCCTCAAGTCTAATGATCGTATTGTGTATGGTTTGGGGGCTACAGCAAGTTATTTTAAAAATGGCAGCTTCAGACATTAGTCCTTTGATGCAAATTGCTTTGCGATCTGGCTTAGCAGCATTACTTTTATTGCCGTTGGTGTTGCTTGATCAAAAAAGTCAATTAATGAATCCCAAGAACCTGAAAGCTGGGACATTAGTCGCTGTTCTATTTTCTCTAGAATTCTTTTTACTCGCACAAGCACTCCAGTTGACTTCTGCTTCGCATGCAGTTGTTTTGCTTTACACAGCCCCTATCTTTGTGGCGCTAGGTTTACATTGGAAGTTACCATCTGAGCGCCTAACGCTATTGCAATGGACTGGCATTGGTATCGCTTTTATCGGCATTGTGGTGACTTTTATTCGTTCACAACAGATAGGGGCAAATACATTTCAGCAACAGATCTTATGGGGAGATTTATACGCCTTAGCTGCGGCAATTGCTTGGGCGGCCACTACAGTTACGGTACGTTTATCCTCTTTGGCTCAAGCTGCAGTTACCCAAACTTTATTTTATCAGTTGGCTGGTAGCTTTATTCTGTTGCTAGGTTTGGCATTTTTCATGGGACAAGCAGTTGTACAGTGGACACCATTAGTAATGGGGAGTTTAGCTTTTCATACTTTGATCGTGTCTTTTGCTAGTTTTTTAGCATGGTTTTGGTTATTACGAAATTATTTAGCCTCTCGACTGGGAGTATTTTCATTCCTCACCCCTTTGTTTGGAATCATATTTGGCGTATGGCTGTTAGATGAGAATATAGAAGCAAATTTCATTTTTGGGACGGCATTGGTATTACTTGGAATTTTAGTTGTGAGTTTGCAGGGATGGTTGAGGAAATAAAAAGACCTCCAAAGAGGTCTATTCAATTATTTTTGTTCAAAAATAATTGAAAGTGGGATGGAGAGTTTTGCTGCTAAGTAGTCATTACTTTCCACTAGCGATGGCCCAAGGCGTTCAATCCATTCATCATCTTCATGAATATTGGCAACATCGTGGCTTAATGGCAATGGATACGGTAGAGCTGTAAAAAAGCTCCAAAAATCGACTTGTGCTAGATTTCGTACCAGAACATATTCGTCCGTATCGGTGCGTTTAATCAGATTTTGCTTTTCAAGCTGAAGAATGTAAGAGGGTAAACGACCAAGCTCACCACGACCAATAATATTGAGTAGCTCTTGTTCGCTAACACTTTCACCGATTTGTTGCTTACGGTAAAACAATTCTAAAATATCCAATAACATCAAAATTGGATGGCGCTTTTTTTCTTTACCAGAATGAAAGGCGGTGAGTGCATAACTCACTTCCACACCCAATAAAATGATATTCCAAGACAGATAGATCCAAAGTAGAAAAATAGGAACTGCTGCAAAAGCACCATAAACGATTTCATAGCTGGTGAAATTACTCATGATCCAGCCAAATAAACGTTTTAAAATTTCAAAAACGGTCGCGCTGAAACATGCCGCAATCACAGCTGAAAAAATTGGTACCGTCCGATTGGGGATCGTCCAATATAAAATGAAGAATCCGACAATGGTCAAAATAAAGGAAATGAGCCATAAAATTAATGCACCATCAAGCTGATAACCCGCAAAGTTATTACTTAAAACATTCATTGATGCGACAGTAGATGAAAGTACAAAAGCACTGCCTAGAATGATTGGACCTAAAGAGATAATTGTCCAATAACGCATAAAACCAACAAGACCTGTTCGAGTTTCTTTGACACGCCAGATACGATTGAAAACGGTTTCAATCGAAGACAGCATCAGTACAGTGGTGACAAAAAGAAACAGTACCCCAATCACGGTGAGGTTACTGGATTTTTCGGTAAATGCGTTCAGTGCCTTGTCAAAGGCAATGGTACTTTTTGGTAAAAAATTACTGTAAATCAATTGCTGTAGTTGTTGTCGAGCAGGCTCTAAGGCTTTAATTGAGGAGATAATGACTAAGAAAACGGTCAGCATCGGAACAACTGCAAACAAGGTGGTGTAGGTGAGTCCTCCAGCTTGTTCTCTACAGCGATCAGCTTCGAAACGCCGTAACACAAATACAATAAATTGAAACCATGTTTTTTCTAAAAAAGGCAGATTTTTTAGATAACGATTTAAGATCATGGGTTCTATCCTAGTTATTTTTAATAAAATCCTATGCATACATAGGAATTACTACCGCGAAAAGTATAAAAAATGTCGTATAGTGTTCTTTTTAACAAAATACTTGAAAGCGATGCAACCTTACGTTCTTGTTCTTTATTACAGTAAATATGGTTCAACTCGAGAAATGGCTCATCTAATTGCCGATGGAATTGAGTCTTCTGGTATCACAGCTCGTATTCGAACCGTTCCTAATCTCGCAACTGTTGTTACCCAAGCAGAACCGAGCATTCCTGCAGAGGGGGATGTTTATTGTACTTTAGATGATTTGACGTATTGCTCAGGTTTGGCACTTGGTTCACCTACTCGCTTTGGTAATATGGCGAGCGAGATGAAATACTTTTGGGATCAAACCACGAGTTTATGGTTGAATGGTGCTTTGCATAATAAACCAGCATGTGTTTTTACTTCTTCTGGCTCGATGCATGGTGGGCAGGAAAGTACTTTGCTTAGCATGTTACCGCCATTATTCCATCATGGTATGTTCATCATGGGGTTGCCAAATTCAATTTCAGCCCTGTCCAATACTAAAAAAGGCGGTACACCTTATGGGGCAAGTCATGTCAGTGGGCCTCGTCATGATCAAAGTTTGAGTGCAGATGAAAAAGTATTATGCGAAGCGCAAGGTAAACGTTTAGGTGATGTCGTAAAAGCATTGTTAGGAAAAGTTTAGATCTAAAAATGGGAGCATCTGCTCCCATTATTTTATTTTTTAATTTGCCAATCGTAGATTTTTTTCTGATAGGCATACCACATCATCCACAGTCCAATCAGTAACATTGGTACAGTGAGAATCTGACCTTTAGTCATCCAACCGAATAGAATAAAACCTTGATCTGCATCGGGCTGACGGAAGAACTCCATAAAGAAACGTGCAACTCCGTAGCCCATCAGGAATAATGCTGAAACCGCCATACGGGGACGTGGTTTAGCACTAAACCACCAAAGTATGATAAATAGAATCAGACCTTCACAGAGCGCTTGATAAATTTGCGACGGATGGCGAACTAAACCTAAAGGATCAGTTGGAAAAATCATACCAAATGGATAGCTAAGGTCTTGAACTTGACGACCATACAATTCACCACCAATAAAATTACCGATACGACCAAACATCAAACCTGTCGGTACACAGGGTGCAATAAAGTCCAAGGTTTGAAACCATGTTTTCTGATATTTCTTACACCAGAATAGCATTGCGATCATGACACCCAAGAAACCGCCGTGAAAGCTCATCCCACCTGTCCAGACTTGGAATAACCAAAGCGGGTTTTCTAAGAATTTGCCAAACTCGTAAAACAAGACATAGCCCACCCGACCACCAAGTACGACGCCTAGAGCGCCATAAAACACCAGATCGGAGACCATATCGGCAGTCCAACCATCACGTTGTTTAGCACGATAAGAGGCTAAGCCCCAAGCGCATAAAAATGCCAAGAGATACATGAGTCCATACCAATGCACTTTGACTGGTCCCAAGCTCAGCGCAACTGGATCAATATTTGGATAGGTCAGCATTGCTGTTCCTCAATTTAGAATTTGAAATTAAGTTTTGAGCAGATTGTAGCGGAATGATGTGAAAAATGTTGTACATTCAATGTGTAAAGATGTGAGAACAGAATTAATGTGTATTGTCGCTTTTGCATGGCATGTTCTTGATGATATGCCGTTGTGTTTAATTTTAAATCGTGATGAATTTTATCATCGACCAAGTGCTGTTTTACATCGATGGGATAACAGTTCGATAATTGCTGGGCAAGATTTACAGTCAGGTGGGGCATGGATGGGGGTCACTGAGTCTGGGCGTTGGGCAATCGTGACTAATTTTCGCAATGGACGAGATAAGAACCAATATTCAACTTCACGTGGGCATTTAATCCAGTCTTTTTTAGAAAGTGATTTAGCCCCCTTTCGTTTTGCACAACAATTAGAACAGCAACAGCAGGACTACGCTGGTTTTAATTTGTTTATCGGTGATCGAGAGCAAGCGGTTTATATGAGTAATCGGGGGGAAGCACCACAAGTCTTAGCGAATGGTGTTTATGTTGTTTCCAACGGTTTAATGTCAGAAGATTGGGAGAAAACCAAACATTTACGTAAACGCTTTACGCAAGAATTTTTACCAATGTTGCAACAATCAACGATGACAGAATCTGATTTGCAATATTCAGTCTGGGACATTCTGGAGGATGAACGTAAAATCATCCCAAACCTATTGCCAGATACAGGGATTAGTGTGGAAATGGAAGCGTTGCTGTCCTCGACTTTTATCCAAAGCCCAATTTATGGCACACGCTGTTCAAATTTTTTAAGGCTGACATCTGAGCAATGGCAATGGATTGAAAAAACACAACAAGGTGAACAGCAAGGAAATTTCATCGAATTAACTATTCCATTAGTAAAATAAAAAAGAGCCTATCATTGTAGATAGGCTCTTTGGGTATGATTTTTAGGGTTTAGCCTGCAATCACACCACCATCTTTACGAGTGATCACAACAGTCGCTGAACGTGGACGTGCAGTTTTGTTGCTTGGGTTCGTTTGAGTTGCTGGCCAGTTACTTGAAGGAGATGCATAGTCTGCAGAGTCTTCACCTGGATGCTGAACATTAATAAAGATTGCTTTGTAATCAGGTGTCATTGTTACACCTGTAATTTCACAATCTTTAGGTCCTACAAGGAAGCGACGCAAGGTTTCATCTGTTACTTTCTTACCAACTAAGGTTTCAGTACCATTTGAAGTCGTTGCTTTAGCTCCATCACCAATCTGACCTGGAAGTGCAGCTAGCATCATACAGTTCGTTACGTCAGTGTATGCGCCGTCATCTGTTTGAATCCAAAGTACACCACGTGGGTCAAACCACATACCATCAGGGCTTGAAAGATCATTATTATCTGTCAAACCTGAAAGGTTGATGTTTGCAGCTCCAGATGCCTCAGCACCAAATAGATAGATATCCCAGTTGAAGCTTTCAGCAGTTGTTTTATCAGCTGTTTCACGCAAGCGAATAATATGACCGTTTACATTACCTTTATTGGTTTTTGTACCAGCATATTTGTCTTCATAATTACGTGGATTTGCTGCATCAGTTGGATAGCTAGTACCGCGGTTCGAGTTGTTGGTTAATGTAACGTAGACTTCACCATTTTCTGGGTTAACCGCACACCACTCTGGACGATCCATTTTTGTTGCGCCAACTGCATCAGCTGCTAAACGAGCAAAAGTGACAACATCAGCTTGTGAGCTAAATGGATAGACTGAATTGCTTTGGTTCAAACCATTTTTACCAAAGGCTAACTCAATCCATTGACCCGTACCGTCATTATTGAATTTGGCAACATAAAGTTTACCTGCATTCATGTATTTATCACCAGCAGCATAGCCACCATTGATATCTTTTGGATCCCATTTTGCATCAGATACAAACTTGTAGATATATTCTCCACGAGAGTCATCACCCATATAAAAAGCAAGATTTTCTCCTGCAATTACACGGCTAGTACGGCAATCCTCATGAGCAAAACGACCTAAAGACGTACGTTTAACCGGATTTTGACGACCATCAAATGGGTCAATTTCTACCATCCAACCAAATGTATTTGGTGCATTACGGTAATCATTACCCGCTATTTCAGCTTTTACATCTGCATTCCAGCGATCATAAAGATCTTGTGAAAGTACACCAGCTTTTACTGTTTCCCAGCCATAACGAGAGCTTGAACCTGCTTTTAAACCATAGCGTTTAAGCGCAATGATTTCTTCTGGACGACGCAAGGTGTCATCTGTCGCACTACGAGCAAAGTAACCAATAAAGTTTTCTTCAGTCGTCAGGTAAGTTCCCCAAGGTGTATAACCATTACCGCAGTTATTATGTGTACCACGAGTTTGACGAGCTGCTGGAGAGTAGGCAGTAGCTAGAAGGGTTGAACCTGCAGCAGCACCAGCAAAATCCATCACTGTAGAACCTGTAATACGGCGGTTAAATACAGAGTTTTTAACCACTTCTACTTTATTTGTCGTTTTATCTTTTTTGATTTCGATCACAGAAACACCGTGAGCATTCACTTCACGAATGACTTCATCTTCAGGTCGACGACCATCAACTTTCGTTGGTCCCTTAGGGTGAAGGAAGGTTGGATTGATATATTCATGGTTCATAACTAATAAACCACGTTCAGATACATTGGCATCGTAACGTTGAGTTGAGCTATTTAAACCAAAGAATGTCATACCATCATGGCAATCACCAGAACGATATTCAAAACTTAAACCTGAAGGAATATTGTTATCATCCCACGCACCGTAAGCAGGATTGATTGAATCCCCTAAAGCATAAAGTACAGTTGCTTCATAACCTTCAGGCACTGTTACGATGTCATTTAGATTTTTAGCAACAGGAGAGAAGTTTAATTTTTCTGGTTTTTTATTTGGATCAACAGGTGTTGGCGGTGTTCCACCATTATTGCTCGAGTTATTATCGTCGTCGTTACAGCCAGTTAATGTCGATGCTAAAGTTAATGCAACAGCACCACTCGCAGTTTTAGTGATGAGACTACGGCGGCTAATGTGCTGTTCTAAAATGTCACGGAAATGAATATTATCCGATGTGTTGTTATCCAACTCTTGATCTTCATGATATGGCGATAGCTCGGTCATGGAATTTTTCCTAAAAAATATAACAGTTGTTCTAAAAGTTTTCCCCCAATAAACTTAATGTTTAAATGTGACGAAGCCTTGACACTTGTGTGACAGCTTTGTGAAAAATCAATTAAAAATTAAAGTAATAAAATTAAAAAAACAGGCGAGAAGCCTGTTTGTAGTAATAAGAACTAAGTAATCAAGCTGTTTTTCTTTTTTCGATAATCTTGCCAAAAAATAATCCAATCTCAAACAATAACCACATCGGAACGGCTAACATGATCATAGAAATAGCATCAGGCGGTGTAACAAACATTGCTACGAAAAAACAGCCAACAATGATAAATCTTCGTTTCTCAATCAGACTTTGTGTACTCACGACTCCAATCAGAATCAGAAGTAATGTAATCACTGGAATCTCAAAGGTTAAACCGAATACGAGAAATAGCTTTAAACAGAACGCTAGATAGCTATTGATATCTGTCATTGGCGCTACAGTTTCAGGTGAAACACTAATGAAAAAATGTAAAATCGAAGGTAATGCAACAAAATATGCAAAGGCAATTCCTGCATAAAATAGAAAAATACTGCTTAGTAATAACGGAAGAGCAAGTGTCTTTTCGCGTTCATATAATGCAGGTTTAGCAAATGCCCAAATCTGATAAATAATAAAAGGCATTGCTAACATCAGTGCAACAAAAAAGTTCAGCTTAAAGGGCGCCATGAATGTTGCAGTCACGTCTGTTGCGATCATTGATGAGCTAACAGGAAGTTGAGCTCGCAAAGGTTCAGAAAGTAACTGATAGGTGCGATTTGCAAATGGTAATAAACAAAAGAATAAGAGTAATAAAATTCCAACGATCTTGAATAAATGCTGACGCAAGATCATTAAATGCTTGGTAATCGGCATTTCTTCAAGTTCAATCTTTTGTTTTGATTCTTCAATCGATTGAGCAGGTAACTGAGAATGAGAGGATGTACTCATACGGCCACCTTAAATTCAGGTTGATGATCTGGTGCAGTAAAAATAGTGGTCTGAGCCTTTTGAATATTTTTTTCCACATATACAAATGAAGAATGCTCTTTCACATAGTGATAAGTAGGATAACTAATGTTATCTGTTGTTTGTTCTTGTTTACTTGGTTGAACAAACATTTCTCGTTTTTGTTGTTCGAGTTCAGACATTTGAGCTTGCATTTTTTGTTCTAGTTCAGCAATACGTTGCATTTCTTGCTGCATCTGCTCGCGTAATTCAGATAGACGTAATTCACGATCAATATCGTTTTGCACATTACTGACAAGGCGCTTCACTTTGCCATACCATTTCCCGACAAAGCGAGCTGCTTGAGGTAATTTATCTGGTCCAAGCACAAGTAAAGCAATAATGCCGAACACCAAAAGTTCGGACATTCCAACATCTAACATATTGTTGCTCGCTTAACTTTTGATTGAGCTTTCAGTATTTTTTACTTGCGCATCAATCGTACGGGGTTCATTTAGAGATGCTGCCGCTTCGTCATCTTTCATTGATTTTTTGAAATCTTTAACTGCACCACCGACATCTTTACCTAAGTTTTTAAGCTTTGATGTACCGAAAAGTAAAATAACTACGATTGCGAAAATGAGTACGTGCCAAATTGATAAACCAGCCATAATTTTATTCCTATACAAACTTTGTACATATCTCAACAGCTTGGCATGACAAATATGTGACACTTATATTGCAATTTTGCGACAGAGGGATAAATAGCTTTAAATAGTTGAATAGGTAATTTTACTTTTTGGTTTGTAATCAAGGTTTAACACAAGGTTTTTGTTATTCTAAATTCAGCGTATTTGATTTTTATTTTATCTAAAAGTGGTCTAGTTTTTATTAACTAGAGCACGCAGTGCGATTTATATTAAGCTAGCTTTGAAGAGCTGCATCGCTTTGCCACGATGACTGATTTTACTTTTTTCTTCTTTGCTGAGTTCAGCACTTGAACAGTTACGTTCAGCTACCCAAAAGAGGGGATCATAACCAAATCCATTTTCTCCGCGAGCAGTTTCTAAAATTTCACCTTTCCAAATACCTTGAAAGATTTGTGGTAGAGGGTCTTCGGCATGGGTGACCAATGCTAGTACACAAACAAACATGCCTTCAATCACTTCGCCGTCTTTGCGGAAAGGTGTGAGGTCAGCTAAAAGTTTTTGGTTGTTGGCAGCATCGTTACCATGTTCGCCAGCATATCGCGCTGAGTAAATGCCTGGTGCTCCCCCTAAGATCGGCACACATAAACCCGAGTCATCTGCAATAGCAGGTTTGCCTGAAAGTTTAGATGCATGGCGAGCTTTAATAATTGCATTTTCAACAAAGCTTAAACCATCTTCAATCGCATCTTCGATATTGAGTTGACCTTGAGGAATGATTTCGACGGGTAGATTGAGTTGTTGAAATAGATGATCAAATTCAGCAATTTTACCTTTGTTATTGCTTGCAAGCACAAGGCTGCCTTGATTAAGCCATAATGGAGTAGACATATATATTTTAGATCAGCTCAGATTGAGTGGGATTTTAATATGTTATTTTAAGATAGAATAGAAAATTGTTTAAATAAGATAAATTAGTTCAAGTATTAAGATCGAATAATATTGGTAAGTGGTCACTATATTGAAGCCATTCATCTTTATCAAAAATTTTAAAATGTGAGTTTCTTCCAGAGAATAAACTAGTATGACTAAATAAATAATCGATATGATAATTTTTTTCTTGGTTTCGATTCATAAAAAAAGTTGAATTCTTTTCCTTGCCTTGTTCTTCATATGTTAGTTCATGGTAAAGACTATGGATATTCATTGTTTTTAGCTGATTGACCACATCACTGTGATTCCACCAACGATCCCATACATCCCATTGAGCGTTGCTATTTAAATCTCCACAAATAATAGTTGCTTTTGTTGCAATAGCTGTATTATGTAATTGTAAATATTTCCATAGTTGTCCGATGTATTGGAATGTTGGAGAGTTAGCATATTTTGTCCAAACAGCTAACAATTGAAAGTCATCATTGATTTTAAGTGGTAAGAATAGTTCTAGGTTTGAATCTTCCCAATATAACTGTTCTAATTTAAATTGCTCTTTAGCAAAAACTCCTAATCCTTTGTTTTTATTATGGCCTTTCCATATTCGATTAGGTAGCCAACTATCATAAGTTCTTTGAGACTTTTCTTCACTTTCACATTCTTGAATTATGTATATGTCTGCATCAATCTCTTTTAATAATTCAATTTTCTTTCTGAAAGCACCATTACAGTTCCAAGTTAAAATTTTCAATTTTATTCCTTTATTAATAAAAAACCGACTCTCAACAGTCGGTTTTTTTAAATAAATCAGGTGATCTAAGCTAGTTTACTGCGCTTGAATCCATTTATCAGCACGGTCACGTGCGGTACGGATTTGCTCTTGAGTTAAGTTTGCAGCCAAAGCTGTTTTCTTACCTTCAGAAAGACTAATTACTTTAGTATCGAGCATGCCATCACGTGTTGAAAGCTCATACCACTGATATGCACCAACGTAGTTTTTCTTTTGCTCTTCCATCATGGCAAGATTGAAGCTTGCACGATTGTCGCCGTTACTTGCTGCTTTTTCGAAATATTTGCGAGCCAATACTTCATCTTTCTTTGTGCCAATGCCATCTGCATACATACGACCAACATTTAGTTGAGCCGCAGAGATCCCTTGATCCGCAGCAGCCTTAAACAATGTAAAAGCTTGTTTCTCATCTTTAGTGACATCTTTACCATATTGATAGCGTGTAGCTAGATAAAACTGCGCACCAGCTTGACCAGCTTTTGCAGCGCTTTGTAACTCGCCAATACTCATCACAGAGTATCTAGCTGCTTGTGTTGCTACAGACTGTGGTTGAGCAACATAGTCTGCATGCGTTTGAAAGCTGACTATGCCAAATAAAAACGTGCTGATTAATGTCTTTTTCATAGAGCGCTCACTCGATAAATTGCGACTTCACCAAATAGGTTCGGCATATGCTTACTCAGCACACTACCTTGTTGGTCACCATTAACGGCAAGTCGATTAATAATTTTAATTCCGTTTTCTGCACATAAGGCTTCGAAATCACGGAAAGTACATAAATGAATATTTGGGGTGTTATACCACATATAGGGTAAAGCTTCAGAAACAGGCATTTTTCCTTTCAAAGCAAGAAAAGAACGAGTCTTCCAATACGCAAAGTTTGGAAAAGTAATAATTGCCTGTTTTCCGACACGCACCATATCACGAAGTAATACATCGGGCGCATCTACAGCTTGCAAAGCTTGTGCCATAACCACAGAGTCAAACGACTGGTTGGCAAAACGGCTTAAACCCAAGTTTAAATCCTGTTGGATAATATTTAACCCTCGACTGATGGCAATTGCAATCTTTTCTTGATCAATTTCTAAGCCATAAGCACGAATATTGTGCTGTTTGCTCATATGAGCCAACAGTTCGCCATCACCACAACCCAAGTCTAGTACGCTAGAATTAGGGCTAATCCATTTTTCAGCGAGTCGTTGATCTATACGCATTAGTGAAGCTCCTGCGGTGTCGATTGCAACTGTTGTTCTCCACCTAAAAATGCTCGAAGTGTTTTGACATAAAGCGGGATTGGGAATAAGAACGAGTCATGCCCTTGTTCAGCATCGATATCTAAATAGCTGACAGGTTTATGATTATCAATCAAAGCATCAACCAATTCTTGTGAGCGACTCGGGCTAAAACGCCAATCTGTAGTAAATGAAATCACCAAAAATTTACATTTAGGCTTGCTCATTGCTTTAGTCAATGAATGTTCATACTCACGAGATGGATCAAAATAATCCAAGGCTTTGGTCATAATCAAGTAAGTATTTGCATCAAAATTGCGACTGAATTGTTCACCTTGATAACGTAAATAACTTTCAACTTGGAATTCGACATCAAAGCCGTACATAAATTTGCCTGATTTGAGATCACGACCAAATTTCTGTTTCATCGCTTCTTCAGACAAATAAGTAATATGACCAACCATACGAGCCAAAATCAAACCGCGTTTTGGATAACTGTCATGTTCAAGATAACGACCGTGATGGAAGTCAGGGTCGGATAGAATTGATTGGCGAGCAACTTCATTAAAGGCAATATTTTGTGCAGAAAGTTTAGGTGCACTGGCAATGATGGCACACTTTTGTAAGCGGTCAGGATAATCCAATGACCATTGTAATGCTTGCATTCCACCTAAGGAGCCACCAATCACCGCATACCAAATATCAATACCAAGACGATCAGATAACATGGCTTGAGTTTTTACCCAGTCACGAACTGTAACTAGTGGAAAATCAGGACCATAAGGACGGTTTTCATTTTCTGGGTTTGGTGAAGTTGGTCCTGTAGAACCATTACAGCCACCGATATTATTTAAAGAAACGACAAAAAAATGATTTGTATCAATCGCTTTTCCAGGTCCAATACAACTGTCCCACCAGCCAGCCTTTTTATCATCTTCATGATGATAGCCTGCGGCATGATGATGACCTGACAATGCATGACAAATTAAAATGGCATTCGACTTATCTGCATTGAGTGTTCCATAGGTTTCAACCATTAAATCAAAACGGGGCAGAATACGCCCGCATTCAAGTTCAAGAGGTTGTTCGAACTGAAACTTTTGTGGTGTGACTAAACCCACTGAATCCGATGGAAAAGACACTGGAATAATTCGCCTGTATAAATCTTTTATCAATAATGAAAAGGATACCAATTCAGGTATCCTTTCAAAAGCCATTTTTTCTGTTATTACAACATAAGCTTAGACTGCGGCAGCAACCACTTGATCAGTTGTTAATACACCTTGTTCGATCAAACGGTTTGTACATGCAATAATCGCATCGATTGAAGAGGTTACGATGTTGTCGTGTACACCTGCACCAAATGCACTCTTACCTGTACCTTTGACTTGAAGTTCAATCAATGCAAGGGCTTTGGCATTTGCTCCTGAACTAATACTACGTTCTTCATAGTTCACAACGTCAATCGGCAACTGTAAAGCATTTAACATTGCTGAGATTGGGCCGTTACCTTCACCACGTAAGCGTTGGATTTCACCTTCAATTTCAATATCTAATTCAATGATTTGTGTGCCATTGATGTCTGATAATTGATAATGTTTAGTTTGGTAGTGATGGTTTTTGATATCGACATAAGTTTTCTCAAACAATGTCCAGATCTCGTGTGCACTGATTTCAGTACCATTCTCATCAGTATGTTGTTGAACAATTTGACTAAATTCAATCTGAACACGACGTGGCAATGCAACGTTATAGTTTGATTCTAATAAATATGCGATACCACCTTTACCTGATTGACTATTTACACGAATAACAGCGTCATAGTCACGACCTAAATCTTTAGGATCGATTGGTAAATAAGGCATATCCCAAATTTCTTCGTTTTTCTGGAACTCAAAGCCTTTTTTGATCGCATCTTGGTGAGAACCAGAGAAAGCTGTGAAGACTAAATCACCTGCATATGGATGACGAGGGTGAACAGGTAAGCCCGTGCATTCTTCAACAGTTGCAATGATTTCGTTGATGTTCGAGAAATCTAAATTTGGTGCAACACCTTGGGTATACATGTTCAAGGCAATTGCTGCAACATCGACATTACCCGTACGTTCGCCATTTCCAAACACACAACCCTCAACACGGTCAGCACCTGCCATAATGGCTAATTCAGATGCAGCAATACCACAACCACGGTCATTGTGACAGTGAACTGAGATAATTACGCCATCACGACGTTGCAAGTTACGGTGCATCCACTCAATTTGATCTGCATAAACATTTGGTGTTGAAACTTCAACTGTTGCAGGTAAGTTCAAAATCACTTTATTGGTTGGAGATGCTTCCCAAATTTCAGTAACCGCATCACAAACATCCTTGGCAACTTCTAATTCTGTTGCTGAGAAACATTCAGGGCTATATTGGAAAATCCATTCTGTTTCAGGATATTGTGCTGCATATTCTTTCACTTTATTCGCAGCATTAATCGCAAGTTGTTTAGCGCCATTTACGTCTACATTCAAAACTTTTTGACGGAAAGTCGGAGAGTTCGAGTTATAGATATGCACAATTGCACGTTTAGCACCAATCAATGACTCGAAAGTACGCTCAATCAAATGATCACGAGCTTGAACCAAGACTTCGATATAAACATCATCAGGAATCAAATTTTCTTCGATTAACATACGGGTAAAATCGAAATCAATTTGAGACGCAGATGGGAAACCAATTTCAATATGTTTAAAGCCGATTTTTACTAACATTTTGAACATCTTTAATTTTTGATCCATATTCATTGGTTCAAAAATCGCTTGGTTACCATCACGAAGGTCGGTACTCATCCAAATCGGTGCTTGGTTGATTTCGTTATTCGGCCATTGACGATCTGGTAAATCCACTCGTTGATACATACGGCGGTATTTTTTGCTTGGGTCAGCCAACATCATGAGTAACTCCTTGTCATAGCAGGGGTCGCGGATTTTTATAAATGCAACGTACTATAAATATATATGGTGTCTATACGAATAAATTAAAAGAGAATATTTGGATCGAATGCCTTCAAACTTAGGCAATAAAATTTATACGCGCGCGAGGCGCAGCATCAGGAGAGCAGCAAGATGGTTTATATTCGACGGATGGGTAAAGCCGTAATTTGTTTTCATCATCAGCCATTCAAAATTATGATTCGGTTTTGCAGCTATATTAATCATCTAATAAAAATCAGTCTAGGTGAAAATAAGCTGGCTGCAAAGGTCTATAACAGCATTCTAGCTCTTAATTGTGGAAAATGTTTTCCTGTTTTTTGCAAGAATTGATAGTTGAGTGGGATATTTTTTCTAAATAAGTCTATTTTTTAATAAAAATTATAGAATTTATTCAGCATGGCGAAAAATGAAGTGGTCAGAGTTCTGACCACATACGAATGAGATTGTGATAAATATTGGTGAGTTTCATTACTTCTGGATATGCATCACCATGATCTATGCGAAGTTGACGAATACTTTCATCCAAATTAAAGAGCATATGACGCTTTTGATCATCTCTAATCAAACTTTGTACCCAAAAAAATGAAGCAAATCGGGTACCACGCGTAATACTACTGACTTCATGCAAGCTTGTTGAAGGGTAGAGTACGACATCACCTGCTGGTAATTTCACTTCATGGTAGCCATAAGTATCCTCAATAACGAGATCACCACCATCATATTCTTCAGGTTCACTCAAAAATAAAGTACACGATAAATCTGTGCGAAGTTGTTGATGAGTCCCTCTCACTAAACGAATTGAATTATCGACATGAAAACCAAAACTTTCGTGTTCATCGTAGCGATTAAACAAAGGTGGAATCATTTGCTTGGGGAGTGCAGCTGCTTGGAAAGTTGGATTTTTCCAAATTGCATCCATCACAAGTGCACTAAGTTGGTGGGTTAAAGGGTCACTCTCTGAAAGTTGTTGATTACGTTTTACGGAAGCTGAGAGTGTGCCAGCTGTAATTTTTCCACCGACCCAATCTGCTGCTTCCATTAATTTACGGAATTCGGCGACTTGTTCTTTTGTCAAAACATTCGGAATGTGATGGATCACTGAGCATATCCCTTTCAATTGATTATTATAAAAAAATAGCCTCATAGAGAGGCTATTTTAGATGAGTTTAAGTAGATACCCTAATTTTTTTAAGGGATTTAGTACTTAAAGTTGATTGCAAGAACTGCGTTGCGGCCATCACCTTCGTTTGCATAGTGTGAAGCATGAGCACTTGTAAAATAACGCTTATCTGAAATGTTATTTACATTCAACTGTAAGTTTACATTCTTGTTTACATCATACTTTGCCATCGCATTGTAGATAGTAAACGTTGGTAAAATTTTCGTTGAAGTGGTGGCTGTGTTTGGATTGGTATTCGCAAAAACTTGATCGCGATATTGAACGCCTGCACCAAGTGTTAATTTTGGAAGTACTTGGTATGTACTCCACAAGTTAGCACTCTGTTTAGCAACGAATGGAAGAGGGCGACCTTCTTGAGCAACTAAGTTATAAGCTGCTTTGGTTAATTCGCTATCTAAGTAGCTATAGCCAAGTGCCATTTCCCATTTATCAGTAATGTGACCTGTCAAAGCAAGTTCAAAACCATCAACTTTACTTTCACCAGCATTAGTTACTGTATTCGCATCTATATTAATACGTGTATTTTGCTTCTCAGTACGGAAGATTGCAGCTGTCGCATTGGCACGGTTGTTCCAAAGACTCCATTTCGTTCCGATCTCAAATGTACGAGCTTTTTCTGGTTCTAAGTCTTTATTTGAAGCACTAAGTGAATCAAGATCAGGATCGATACCTACAGGGTTGGCAGCAGTTGCGAAACTTGCATAGATACTACCATGCTCTGTTGGGCGGAATACTACACCTGCTTGATAGGAGAAGTAGTCTGTATCATTTGAATACACAGTACCTGCTGGCGTTGTCACACCACGAGCTGTTACATCTTTGTTATATTTTAATTCTGTATCAAATTGATCCCAACGTACGCCAAGATTTAATAACCAATATTTATTGAATTCAATACTGTCTAATGCATATACAGATACTGTTTCATTGGTCATTGTAGTCTGTTTAGTATTTGGTGTGAGTGTGCCTAACCATGGATCATTCGCGTTTGGATTATTTAAATCCGTGCACCAGCCATTGTTATCATTACATTTATCATTGAAACCAGCAGTCGTTGTACCTGTATATCCAGGATAACTAATATTATAGTTACCGCGATTGGTTTCTTCTCGATTATATTCAGCACCAACATTGAAGCTATGTGCTAATGCTCCAGTTTTGAATTTCCCAGCTAAAGAAAGTTGGTCGGTAAATGCATCGGTGTCACGAATGGTCTGTGTTGCACGACGGTAGACTTTACCTTTGTAGATATTGCTTTTTGAATCATCTGGATTTGTATACATATAGCTTGCTTTAGAATGGCTATATGTTGCAGTGTTTGAAACTGTTAAGTCATCATTAAAATCATGTTCAAGCTTCAATGAGCCAATGTGGTTTTCACGTTTATCAAAATCACGATCCTTCCAGCCATAGTAAGAACCTTGTTTTACATTTGCTGGGCGACCATCAGCTTTGATCGAGCCTGGAGGTGGATTGTTAGGGTTGTTAAATGGAATGCCTGAATCTGGCTCATCATTACTTTTGATAAAGTAGTAACTTAAGGTCGCACGGTTTTCAGTTCCTAAACCGAAAGCTAGACTAGGCGCAATACCAACACGAGCATATTCTGCACCATTGTGCTGTCCTGGTTTCTCATTTCCATGACCCATCGCAATAACACGACCCGCGATTCCATTACCAAAGTCTTTGTTTGCGTCAAGTACGATATGCTTATAGTTATCTGTGCCGCCTGCAACACTTCCTTGATATTCATCACCTTCATGCGCAACTTTTGGAATCATGTTGATACTGCCACCAACACCACTTCCGCCAGTTAGAGCAGAGCTTGAGCCTTTAGTAACTTCGACTTGTTCAATCGCAAACATATCACGTGTTTGAGTTGTTGAGTTGCGCACACCATCCACATAGATCGCGCTTTGTCCGTTATAACCACGAATATAAGGAATATCTGTATACGGAATGCCGCCTTCACCAGCACCTAGTGTGATACCAGGCTCATTACGAAGTGCTTCTAATAAAGTATTTGAATTTGTTTCTTTCAATAACTTTTGAGATAAGACAGACACTGTCTTTGGTGTGTCTTTTAATGGCGCAACATATTTCTTGTTTGCAGATACATCAACTTTTAATTGTTCAGCAGTTGCTTCTGCATGAATCGTTGGGAGTTGAACCACATTTTCTTTATCTTGCGCGATTGCTGCAGTTGCAATCATAGAAAGAGATGATGCAATCGCAGATGAAACAAACTTCTTACGTGTTCTGATAAAAGAAGACATATCGTATCCATGTAAACCTTAAAACTCATGCAAATAATAATTATTCTTATTCTTATATGCAATTTTTCTCGATTGGATTTAACGATGCTTAGATCATATAAATTTGGAAAAAGAAATAGAATAGTGTAGCGAAATGTAAGATTGTGTTGTAATTGATTGGGTGAAAATTAAGCATATTGATCTAATAGAATTCTTCACGAAATTACCCAAGAACAATCGAGTTTATTCATAAACTATCAAAAATAATAAATCGTGGATGACTTGCTGATATGTTCAGATCAACTTTTACTGCTAGAATGCTTGTCGAATTTTGTATATCAGCAAAGTTGTCATATAATGTGGCACTTTAAAAATTGTTACTACTAACTATATATCGAGGAAGCCATGCAAGTAACGACTGAAGCGGTTTCGGGCGTTGCCCGTCGTTTAAATGTTTCTGTACCGACGAGCCGTGTTAACGAGCAATTTGAAGCTCGCTTAAAACGCACTGCCAAAACTGTGAAGATCAACGGCTTCCGTCCAGGTAAAGTGCCTTTAAATGTTGTTCGCCGTGAATATGGTGCGAGCATCTATCAAGAAGTTGTGAATGACCTTATTCGCGATACAGTATTCGAAGCAATTCAACAAGAAAAAATCAATGCTGTAGGCATGCCGAACATTGAAAAAGTTGAAAACAAAGATGACGCTTTAGTTTATGAAGCGACTGTAGAAGTGTATCCAGAAGTAGAAGTTAAATCTTTTGCTGACTTAGAGATTGATCGTAAATCATCTGAAATCAACGATGCAGACGTTGATGTAATGATTGAAAACTTACAAAAGCAACGTGCTTCTTGGACTGAAACCAAAGGCATGGCGAAAAAAGACATGCAAGTGACTTTCGATTTCGAAGGTACTGTTGATGGTGAGAAGTTTGAAGGCGGTGCAGCTGAAGACTTTAAACTTGTTCTTGGTTCAGGTCGTATGATTCCTGGCTTTGAAGACGGTATCGTTGGCATGAAGAAAGGCGAAGAGAAAGTTATTGATGTAACTTTCCCTGAAGACTACCAAGCTGAAAACTTAGCAGGTAAAGCAGCTCAATTTAAAATCACTGTGAAACTTGTTGAAAAACAAAAACTTCCAGAGATTGATGCTGAATTCTTAAAAATCTTTGGTTTAACTGAAGAAGACGGCTTAGACAAGTTAAAAGCTGACGTTCGTAAAAACATGGAACGTGAAGTTCGTAACGGTCTTCGCAACCAAGTTAAACAAGCTACGTTTGATGCGCTTGTAGCTGCGAACGAAATCGAAGTTCCAGCATCAATGGTTGCTCAAGAAATTGATCGTCAACGTCAACAAATGATCCAACAATTCACTCAACAGTTTGGTGCTCAAGGTGCAGGCGCATTTGACAGCAGCATGCTTCCAGATGAATTGTTCAAAGAACAAGCTGAAAAATCAGTGAAGCTTGGTGTATTGGTAAGCAAAGTATTAGCTGATGCTAAACTTGAAGTTGACCAAGCACGCGTTGATGCTTATATCAATGACATGGCTTCTTCTTATGAAGATCCAACAGAAGTTGTTGAATACTTCAAAAATGACAAACAACAACGTGCTCAAATCGAAGCAGTTGTGTTAGAAGACCAAGTTGTTGATCACATCTTGGCTGCTGCTAAAGTAAATGATGTGGCTGTAAGCTATGAAGACTTATTAAAAGAGCAACAAGCTCGCCGTGGCTAATCTTTTAAAAGTTGAAAAGAAAGGCGCGTAATGCGCCTTTTTTTATATGTGTTATGAATGTGTTAATTTGTCTATAAAATGCCAGATTTTAGTCTAAATATTCGAATATTTCAGATTGAACCTTTTGCAATTTCGGCGATTATCCCTCATATTGTTGGCATAGATCGAGTCACAATAATTTAGGAATAAGTAAACATATGTATGTTCCAACAATTGAAAATGCTTTAGTTCCTGTTGTCGTTGAACAATCATCTCGTGGTGAGCGTTCTTTTGATATTTACTCACGTTTGTTACGTGAGCGTGTTATTTTCTTGACAGGTGAAGTTGAAGATAACATGGCGAATTTAATCGTCGCGCAGATGTTATTTTTAGAAGCAGAAAACCCAGAAAAAGATATTCACCTTTATATTAACTCTCCAGGTGGTTCAGTAACGGCAGGCATGGCAATTTACGATACCATGCAGTTTATTAAGCCTGATGTTGTGACATACTGTATGGGGCAAGCTGCCTCTATGGGTGCATTCCTTTTGAATGCTGGTGCAAAAGGTAAACGTTATTGCTTGGAAAATGCACGTGTGATGATCCATCAGCCATTAGGTGGTTTCCGTGGACAAGCATCTGATATTGAAATCCATGCACGTGAGATTTTGTTTATTAAAGAGCGTTTAAATCGTTTAATGGCGCAACATAGCGGACAGGATTACGAGACAGTTGCTCGTGATACTGATCGTGATAACTTCATGACGGCTGAAGCTGCAAAACAGTATGGTTTGGTTGATCAAGTACTTAGTAAGCGTCCGTAATTTTTAAGATTCAAGATTGGAGTAAATATGTCCGAACATCCTCAAGGACAAAAACATTGTTCATTTTGCGGTAAAACGCAGTCTGAAGTCGGGAAACTGATTGCAGGTGAGGACGCATATATTTGTAATGAATGTGTAGATGTCTGCTTAGACTTAGTTCAAACAAGTCAACAGGTTGAAGCGGGTGATTGGGCAACCAAAGCACTGCCAAAGCCACATGAAATACGTGCAGCGCTTGATCAATATGTCATTGGGCAGGATCTTGCGAAGAAAACGTTATCTGTTGCGGTGTATAACCACTATAAGCGTTTGAAAGTTGGGCAAACACATCATGCACATCAAGACATCGAAATTGCTAAGAGTAATATTTTATTAATTGGACCTACAGGTTCTGGTAAGACTTTACTTGCTCAAACACTTGCACGTTTACTTGATGTTCCTTTTGCTATGGCAGATGCGACAACACTTACCGAAGCGGGTTACGTGGGTGAAGATGTTGAAAATATCGTGCAAAAATTGCTGCAAAAGGCAGATTATGATGTAGAGAAAGCTCAAAAAGGCATTATCTATATTGATGAAATCGACAAGATCACGCGTAAGTCTGAGAATCCATCGATTACTCGCGATGTTTCGGGTGAGGGTGTACAACAAGCATTATTAAAAATGATTGAAGGTACAGTTGCTTCGATTCCTCCACAAGGAGGGCGTAAGCATCCTCAACAAGAATTTATCCAAATCGATACTTCAAATATATTATTTATTTGCGGTGGCGCATTCTCAGGTTTGGAAAAAATTGTACAGCAACGTCAGGAAAAAGGCGGTATCGGTTTCACAGCTGATGTGAAAAATAAAGATGACAGTAAAAAAGTCTCTGAGTTATTCCGTCAAGTTGAAGCAACAGATTTGGTGAAATTTGGTTTAATTCCTGAATTTATCGGTCGTTTGCCAGTGATTGCAACGCTTGATGAGTTGGATGAAGAAGCATTGATGCAGATTTTGACTGAACCAAAAAATGCATTAACTCGCCAATATCAGTATTTATTCACGATGGAAGATGTTGACCTCGTATTTGATGAGTCTGCATTACGAGCAGTAGCGAAGAAAGCTCTTGAGCGTAATACTGGCGCACGTGGTCTACGTTCTATCTTGGAAAATGTACTACTTGAAACAATGTATGATTTACCAAGTCGCAAAGATGTCGGCACGGTTATTGTTGATGAGGCTGTGATTAATGGAACAGCTAAACCGACATATAAGCCAGAGCGTTTACCACAAACGACAGCGGCTGAATTGATTGAGAAGAAAGATTTGAAAGTTGTAGATTCAAAATCTGCTTAATTCACATTCATCTAAAAAAGCATGAAAGGCTTAGCTTTTCATGCTTTTTTTATTTGCAATTGAACGGTGAGGTGTTAATCTTAAAAATTGAATAATCCGCATAGTTTTGCGCTGTTAAAAATAAATCCAAGAAAACGCCTTGAGGGATGTCATGCGTTATTTAATATTATCATTATGTTGTGTAGGGATTTTGGCGGGCTGTCAAAGCCATAAAGCAGTTGAAGAAAATCCAGCCGTCTTAACAGCAACTTTACCTCCTGTCGATACAGATAAGAAACCAGGTTTATTTGATCAATATCATGTGGGTGGTTTTACTGTTGGTGGATGGGTAAACCAAAAATTAGGTCAATATTACGCTCCTATCAAGCCACAAAATGAGCAAGCCGCGGTAGTCTATTTATATCGCCCAGACACTCGCTGGAATCGCCAAGAAATTGCTGCTGCTAATCTATTTATCAATGGTCATCGCATTCCAAGTCTATTACATAATCATTATTATTGGTTGGAATTACCAGCTGGAACTTATCGCTTAAGTGTAAGTCGTCCTCTAGCAGGCCTACATTTTCAAAAACCGAAATATTTAGATTTTACAGTTGATGCAGCCCAAACTTATTTCATTAAATATGACGAAGAGAATAAGTTACCAAGAAGTGAACCAACAGGTCCATTTATGTCAATACCAGAGAAAGTGGCACGTCAAGAAATTGCATTTACTCGATTAAAATCATCTAGTTATAATTTTGTTGCGCAAGATGCTTCAGGTAAAGTTCGTTCTAAGCCTCAGGAGTTAAAACCTGCTAAGTATGATCAAAAGTCAGAGGTTCACTTGGTTAAACCATTTAAACTGTGGAATCCTTTAACTTGGTAATTGATTGTATTAATGAGCAATTTCTATTCCTGTTGAATTAGTGGTTGAATGATAGATAGAAATTGCTCTTTCAATTGAATGCTTTGTTCAGGATCGCTTAGCGTTTTTTGACTTAGGGTGTTCATATATTGAAATACATTTGTACTAATCTGTAAGTTTTTCTGATTGATTGACTTACCTTCAGGGGTTTTTAAAAACTTTAAATAAGCCTGAATTTCTTCTTCACTGAGTGTGTCTTTATAAATTTTTTCAATCGCTTGAATTGTTTCAGGTCGAGCAAATAATTTTGAACTGGTCTCTTTTAATAATTGGCTGAGTTCTAATACTGCTAAGAGTTCTTGATTGGTTGTTAATTTTTCTTTATTTAAAATACCTAAAATAATCCTTTCAGCTTCTAAGTCTAAAGCAGGTTGCATTTCTTCAAAGGAGTTGTTCAGTACTTTTTCTAAGTTACTGGCTTTAATTAATTCTTGAACAGATTTAGTTTGCGCAGGAGTAGCTGATACATCCTGTGAAGTACAAATAGCAAGGCATAGCAACAGATAATGGAATGGTTTTATGTTCATATTTGCCTCGTTATTCTTATTCATTTTTATAATTTAACAGAAGCTTTAAATAAAAAAATAGCCGAATGCAGTGATTCGGCTATTTTTTTTGATGAGCGGATTATTGTGCCGCAGCATCTACAACTGGAATTTTACCAATTTTTGCTTGCCAGATTTTTGGAGCAGTTGCGTGGATAGACGTACCATTCACATCAACGGCAACAGAAACAGGCATATCTTCAACCACAAATTTGTAGATTGCTTCCATACCTAGGTCAGCAAATGCAACAACTTCAGCTTCACGTACAGCTTTAGAAACGAGGTAAGCAGCGCCACCCACAGCCATTAAGTAAGTTGCTTTATTATCTTTGATTGCTTCAACAGCCGCGGGACCACGATCCGCTTTACCGATCATGCCGAACAAGCCAGTTGCTTCTAAGACTTGACGGGTAAATTTATCCATACGCGTTGCAGTTGTAGGACCAGCAGGACCAACGACTTCATCACGAACAGGATCAACAGGACCAACGTAGTAAATGAATTTACCTTTTAAGTCGACTGGAAGTTCTTCACCATTATTTAACATGTCGACCATGCGCTTATGTGCAGCATCACGACCTGTATAAATTGTACCGTTAAGAAGTAAAGTATCGCCTGGTTTCCAAGAATTCATTTCTTCTTGTGTAATGGTATCAAGATTCACACGTTTTGATTGAGATGAATCCCAAGTTACAGCAGGGTAGTCTTCAAGTTTAGGTGCTTGGATGTGTGCTACACCTGTACCATCTAACTGGAAATGTGCGTGACGAGTGGCAGCACAGTTCGGAATCATACCCACTGGTTTACCCGCAGCGTGACATGGGTAGTCTTTGATTTTAATATCAAGAACAGTCGTCAAACCACCAAGACCTTGAGCACCAATACCCAGTGCATTTACTTTTTCGAAGATCTCGATACGGAGTTCTTCCATCTTGCTTTGTGGACCACGACGAAGTAATTCGTCCATGTTGATTTCTTCCATGAGTGCTTCTTTTGCAAGCATCATGGCTTTTTCTGCAGTACCACCGATACCAATACCGAGCATACCTGGTGGGCACCAGCCTGCACCCATCGTTGGTACAGTTTTAAGTACCCAATCTACGATTGAATCAGATGGATTTAGCATCGCAAGTTTAGATTTATTTTCTGAACCGCCACCTTTAGCTGCAACGGTAATATCAACTTTATTACCTGGTACGAGTTTGTAGTGGATGACAGCAGGTGTATTGTCTTTAGTATTTTTACGACCAAAAGCTGGATCAGCAAGCACTGAAGCACGAAGTACGTTTGAGTTTTCTAAGTAACCTTGGCGTACACCTTCGTTCACTGCATCGTCTAAGCTCATGGTTAAATCAAATTTAACATCTAAGCCGACTTCAAGGAAAACGTTGACGATCCCTGTATCTTGACAGATTGGTCGATGACCTTCAGCACACATACGTGAGTTGATGAGGATTTGAGCAATTGCATCTTTTGCAGCTTTGTTTTCTTCACGATCATAAGCACGGCTCATCGCTTGGATGAAGTCTTGTGGGTGATAGTAAGAAATAAACTGGAGGGCATCCTTGATTGATGTAATCAAGTCATCTTGTTTGATGATCGTTGTCATATCAAAATTCTCTTGAGCGGGCGATAAGCTGGCGGGCTAAATTATATGACAAAAAGCTTGGATTGTGGGAGTTTTAAACGACTTTTGGCTAAAGGTCTATATACAAAAGTAAATTTTAAAATATGTGAAACTTCAATAATTAGTTTTGATTTTTTCGCAGCAGTGAAGGTGCGTATCCAAAATGTTTTTTAAAACGATGGCTAAAATGGCTGCTCGAGCTAAAGCCATATCTCATTGAAATTTCAGTTAAATTTAATTTGGTTGCGTGTAGAGCTTGATGGGCTAACTCAAGTCGACGTTGCATGACGTATTGGTGTGGTGGCATTTTCATAGATTGTTTGAACATATGCGCAAAATGATATTCACTTAATTGCGCTTGTTCAGCTAAATCCGTGAGCGTCAAACTTAAATGCAAATGTTGATCAATCCATTGTAAAACTTGTTTGAGCACATATGGTGAAAGCCCACCTTTTACGACAGGTGCTTGCCACTGTGCATGACTATAATTCTTGATGAGATGATTAAGCAATAGCGTAGTTGCTGTACTCATCTGTAAATGATTTTCGCGGTTTTCCCATTCAGCATTCAGTAAAAAATGCCGATAGATCATTGAGATTTGGGGATCAGCGACGAAGATTTGTGGATTTAAAATAATTTGACTAGGTTCTTTATCCCAAACTTGTTCTGCTACACGTTTTAGATGTTGTTCTGTGTAGTAAAGATGAACAAAAGTTAGCGGATCACGCAAGTCCCATGTCGACTCATAATCTTGGGGCATGAGGCACATACGGTCAGGCCCACCACCATTGTGCCAACCTTGAGGAGTCTTTTGATAACTTTGATAACCACCGTGAATATACATACT
>Ga0154420_1130_pt1 | contig 28226 bp, 25 predicted proteins | sample RifGroC1_FD_115924 | JGI IMG/M metagenome (GOLD analysis project Ga0154420, IMG submission 115924) | Acinetobacter sp. GWC1_38_13
CGAAAATTGTAATCGTTTCAACCATGAGAACTCTCCTTAACCGCGCTTGAGCAGTACTTGACCGCCATGAGTCACGAGTAACGCTTTTTGGATTTCATCTTCTTGATTGATCGCAAAGTTTTTGTCTTTGTCGAATAATGTTTCAAGGAAGTTGAAAACGTTACGTGCATACAATGCAGATGCTTCTGTTGCAACTGTGCCTGGAATATTTGGGATACCCAAAATTTTCACGCCATTTTCAGTAACAACAGTCTCGCCTTCTTTAGAACCTTCAACGTTACCACCAGTTTCAACAGCCATATCCAAAATAACAGAACCTGGTTTCATCTTGGCAACAGTTTCAGCCTTGATTAGACGTGGAGCATTACGACCTGGAATCAATGCAGTTGTGATTACGATGTCAGCATTTGATACCGCTTTATCTACAATCGCAGCTTGATCCTTGATGTATTGCTCACCTGGCTGCCAGCCATAACCGCTTTTCGCAGCTTCAGCAGCACGTTGCTTTTCTTCATCTGACATTGGTACGTCTAACCATTTACCGCCTAAAGACTCAACTTGTTCTTTAGCCGTTGGACGTAAGTCAGTTGCTTCTACAACTGCACCTAAACGTTTTGCAGTCGCAATCGCTTGAAGACCAGCAACACCAACACCCATGATCACGACACGCGCAGGTTTTACAGTACCCGCAGCCGTCATTAACATTGGGAACATACGTTGATATTCAGCCGCAGCTAACAATACAGATTTATAACCAGCCAGGTTTGCCTGAGAAGAAAGTACATCCATGTTTTGTGCGCGTGAAAGCGTACGAGGAAGTAACTCTAAAGCAAAAGCAGACACTTGCTGAGCAGCAAACTGGTCCAGTTCTGGATTGCGGTAAGGGTCAAACATTGCAACCACAGTCGTATTCGCCGCAAGCTTTTGAATTTCGTCACCCTTAGGGGCACGTACCTTCAAAATAATTTGGCTACCTGTATATGCATCGTCTGTAATGGTTGCGCCAACTTGTTCATAAGCACTGTCAATATACGCAGCTTTAACACCAGCACCACGTTCAATGACAACGCTATGACCTGCGTTAATCAACTTCTTTACTGTCTCAGGTGTAGCAGCTACACGACTTTCACCGACGACAGTTTCGGTTGGGATTCCGATCTGCATGAGCGTTCCTCAAGCTAGTTTTTCTTAAGTAAACATCGCGGATAGCAATGTTTCCCCCAGGAGTATTCTTTGTAGAATTTTGGATTCTAATGGAAGTTTTTTAAAATTCCACCCAATATTTATTTAATAAATACCTATATTTTGAACTGATGATTCATATTTGTATTTAAACCTTGTATGCTCAGCACGTTTGTCTTCCGGTTAAGCAATAATTCAAATTTATACAAACAAAATAATTCGATTTGATTATTATCAATACAGCTCAATTCTTGCCTAAGCTTTTATTGATATAAAAGCCTGTATAGCGATATCTCATAAATAAACTAAAATCCGCTCTCACTATCTCTGATACATAAATATCACAGCTCATCTCTGAATGATTCGATTTGCTTATGTACGTATCAATTGATTAGGTCAATTTGCATCTTAATCATGCATTTAATTATAAGGATTGGCTTCTTTAAAAGTTTTACTGGTTTTAAATGCGACTTTTCTATCAATTTATCTGATAACAACAGCTTATTTCGCTTTCACTTGATTCATTTTTCTTAAGATTGGGTTGATCTCACTATGCAAAAAAAGATTGGAAAACTAAAAAAGAAATGTAAAAAGTTTAAATGGCATTTTCTCAAGTGATATTTATGGGAGATTGTCTTACTAAAAGCACCATATTGCACAATTTTAGTGCAAAAATAGACATTATGTTGAAATATCAATGTCATCTTGATTCATCAAAAACAAAATTTTTTGAAAATGTGCTCCCATTGCTTCTTCAGCAAGACAATCGTCAGGGTTTCGTAAAGGACATTGTTCCAGAGATAAGCACCCACATCCAATACATTGATCTAACTGCTGTAGCAATTGGAGTAACATCATAATTTGTTGATCCAGTTGTCCTTGCCACTGTTGAGACTTGATTTGCCAATCTTTTTTTGTCGCACTGCGATGTTTAGGTAAAGTTTCGAAGGTTTGCTTGATTTGCTGTAATGATATTCCAACTTGCTGCGCTGTTTTAATAATAGCAATACGTCTCAGCATTGCCCTTTGATAACGACGCTGATTACCTGTCGTTCGTATCCCCCAAATTAATTCTTTTTCCTCATAAAAGCGAATGGCTGGAACGCTTACACCGCTTCGCTTTGCAAGCTCACCTATCGTTAGCCAACTTGGAGATTGTTGTTTTTTCAAAATCTGCTTGACCTCTAGTTAACTTGAGCTTTGATACTAACATTTTTAGAATTTCTACGAACGGTTTAGTCATGAAAGATTCAGATTCTCTCGCATTCAAACTCATTAATCCTAATGGGCTGTATGATCCTAGCCTAAATGGATATAGTCACATTGCTGTCGTTCAGCCTAATATGAAGATCATTCATATCTCAGGGCAAGGCGGAGAAAATAATAAAGATGAACTTTCATATAATTTTGACCAACAGGTACAACAAGTCTTTTATAATATTCAAACAGCACTCAATTCAGTACAAGCACAGCTCAAAGATATTGCTGTTTTGCGCGTGTTAATTGTCAATCACAATGCTGAAAAGCTACATTTGCTCACACAGACTATCCAACACTTTTGGAAAAATGCTGCATTTCCTGCATGTACGCTCATTCCCGTGCCTTGTTTAGCGTTGGAAGGTATGCAAATTGAAATCGAAGCAACTGCATATACTGTGTAAACCAGTTTAAGAGAACATTATGCCTAACACTCAAGATATTAGTGAAAATAAAGCCTTACTCTGGTTTATGGCGGCTGCATGCGGTCTATGTGCCGGTTCAAACTATTATAGTCAACCACTCATCCACTCCATACAACAGTATTTCTCTGTTAGTCAGAGCCAAGCTGCTCTTACAGTTACCTTTGCCCAAGTTTCTTATGCTCTCGGTTTACTTTTTATTGTCCCTATGGGCGATGTGGTGAATAAAACCAAATTTATTCCACTCTTAATGAGCTTATGTGCAGCGGGATTGTTTATCAGTGCATTCTCTGTGAACTTACCGATGCTTTGGGTCGGTACCATTATGGCTGGATTATTTTCTGTAGCAGCACAAGTGTTGATACCGTTGGCAACAATGACGGTTCAACCTGAGAAAACAGGTGAAGTTGTAGGTTTTTTAATGAGTGGGCTATTGGTCGGTATTCTTTTGTCGACCAGCTTAGCTGGCTTATTCTCGAACTTGTTTCACTGGAAGGTAATTTATATCATCAGTGGAATTTTGATGCTGTTTCTTGCCTTTGCACTTAAAAGCCGTCTGCCATACGTCATGAAGATGAAACTGAATTATGGGCAAGTATTTGTTTCAATGGGGCAACTATTAAAACAAGAAAAACGTTTAGTGCTGAGAGCATTGACAGGTGGTTTTGCTTTTGCAGCAGTAAGTATTTTGTACTCAACGATTGCTTTACTACTTAGCTCTGCACATCAATTACCCGATTTATTTATTGGTATGGTGACTTTAGTTGGTATTTTTGGTGCTTTATCAACCCAATATATTGGTAAATATGCGGATCAGGGATTTACCAATCAACTCACTTGGATGGGTTGTGGTTTGTTTATCTTGAGTTGGATATTTTTTTATTTTGGTCAACTCTATTTATCTAGCTATATCTTGGGTTTTGCACTGATTCAGTTGGCGCTTGCATTGGTTCACACGAGCAATCAAAGCATAATCTTTCGCTTACGCCCTGATGCAAAATCACGTATTAATGCCATTTATATGACTGCTTATTTTACCGGTGGCGCGTGCGGTTCTGCTTTAGGAATTTTTGCATGGAACCATGGTGGTTGGACGATGACTTGCTTTGCAGGTATTGGCTTAGTGCTAGCATGTATGATCTTTAGCTTATTAGATTTACTACTCACTCGAAAAAGCACTGCAATGCATCAACTTTAGATAAACTAATATTTAGATTTCTCAAGGATGAGGATGATTGGTGAATTTTTCGTAAAACTCGTATAATGCTGCCCTTTCTTTTCTTGTCCACATCCGAGAATATTTTATGCAACCACTTGAATCATTAAAGCCACGTATTTCCGTTGCCCCAATGATGGATTGGACACTTAAAATAAAATAACAAATTAATATCAACAACTTAAATTGTATAAAATAATTTATGGTGTAAATTTGGCGTAAATTCTATTTTATGTACCAAAACTTAACTCTTCAACATTCTCACTTCCAAAAAGATTACTCACTGTAAGAAGTGCAGTGTCTGACAATGACTGAGTTGCCAGCACAGCAAGTCTCGTCATTGGGCGAGATATAGATACATAGAAAAGATTCCGAGCACGATAGAAACCTTTCATATTTGTCTTAGTCAGCTTTTTAGTTTCAAGTAGCTCAAGAAGCTGAGGCCAATTATAATGATTCCACCCTCCACCTAAGATTACCAATACATTATCAAACTCAGCACCCTTAACACTATGCTGGGTTGCAAAAGGGGTTAACTTTTCAATAAATCTTGTAACCTCGATAACTTCTTTATACGGGATTTCTCTTAATTTTTTATAACGTTGTGATCTTGAAGACATTTCAACTTCAGGTATGCCCATCAATGAAATAAGCTCTTCCTCTCTTCTAAGTATACGATCAGGCAGAGATGGACGTTTAGTAATCTTTAAATGGTCTATAATTTGACCAATAGTCCCTTCTATTCTCAACTTTAGCAATCGATCCATATCTCTACGCCACAACATTTTATCTTCATGTTTTGTAATAGCAGGTCTAGCACCCAATATCTTAAACATATCTCCGTAATGTGATGAACTATAAGCCATGCACATTGGCTCTATTACTTCAGCAAAGAACCTAATGACCGGATCTTCCTTTTTTGTAAACTGTTCTGTACGACCTCTAAATAATTCAACAATTTTCGGATAACCTTGTTCAACTGCCAAAACATTGTGACTAAGCATTAATACTTTTGTCTTTTTTAAGTCCCACCCCTCTACTCTTAACCTAGCCATCAACTCTTCACGACAACTACGTGCTATGTCAGAAGGTAAATCTTCCTTTGAATGTGCTGTATTCGTTCTAGGCCCATTATAACTGTTAGTATGGAAAAACCGAGCTTCACCTTTGGCTTCTGGTAAGCTAACAACTTGTGGAAGCTCTGGGCGTAAAGCGTTTAGAACATTTACTACAGCAGGAACTGATCGAAAATTTGAACCCTTTGCAATTTCTTCAATTGGGTATTCAGCTAATTCATACTCACTACTATAAATAGTCTGCCAATGATCTCCGAAAAGACCTATGATTGGTCCAGTCTTCGACTTTAAAAAATAATCAGTAATAGCATCCATAAATTGACGATGAGTATCTTGATATTCATCAATAAAAATTACTGGAAATTGCTGACTAAATAACATCCGAAACTTTTCCTTAGCTAAAAGCATTGCCATCAATTCAGGAATATCATCATGATTAAGTGTAATGCGCATCTCATCTACACTAAAGAATCCCAGATCATATTCTACTAACTGTGATCCAATCCCCCCACTTTGTTCAACTTTCTCTTTTTTATCCTTTAGTTCAATTACCAAATCACGTATTGCCTTCTGAAATTGACGAATGAATGCCCAACAGAAGCCATGAATTGTGTCAACAAGAATTGCCGGATGATCTTCAATTTCTTGAGCAATCTCATTGCGTGCAACTTCTGTATAAGTAATACAAGCAACTTTTTTGCCTGACTGTACTAACGTTGAACCACGTTCGTCGATTAGTCTCTTGAGTGCAGCTACCAAAGAATATGTCTTACCTGCTCCCGCACCTGCTTCAAGTCTAAAACTATAACCCGCATCTAGAGCCTGATTGATCTTTCTCTGAGCTTCTTGTGCAGCAACTAGTGCAGGATTTTCTTTAATCTGACTCATGCTGCTCCTCCTTTGTCTAATGGTTCTAAATTTTGTATAGGAACATCAGATTCAGAAAGCCAAATCAGGCCTTCTCGAATATATCGAGGTACAACCCATTCTTTTACACGAATTGCATATTCTAAAGCGAAATCCGCTTTAGTAAGTCCCTGCGCATATTCCCAAGCTTCTGTAGCAACATCGTCTTCACTTGGTAATGGAAATTGATTAAGGTTCGCTAAAATAAGAGCATCTTCATAGCTTCTTGCACAAATATTAGTTTTTGGATCTTCAGGGATTTGGTAGGCAATTCGACGAAAGTTAACCTGCTTTTCTATGGCATTTTTAGCAATTAAATCAGCTGGAGATATTTGCCAAATTACTTTTTCATCTAAATCTTTAGGACGAAACCAATCCTTGATAGCCGCATTAGAGGTTCTCTCACCTTGAGCTACTGGACATTTTTCCCATATTTTGGTTTTTACTTTCTTCTTATTTTCTTTTTCCACCATTTTAGTTGAGTCTAAATCGGTAATGACTAGAGTCTTAAGTTCAAGAAAGTCGAGGAGTGGATAAAAAAGATGAGCATGAGCCCCTCCAGCTTCAATACAAGTTACATACTGGCTTGCTAATTTTTGATGTTCTGGTAAGGATATATCAACTAATTCTCTGAGGCGAGGCATTAATAACCGTTCAGTTGTCCCTTCAACCATAATCACTTTATCTGCAAAATAAAGATCACACTTAGTCAGAGTCATGTATTTATGCAAGAACCCTTTATCAGCAGAAGATATTGTTTGCATGCCCTTTTTAAAATCTTTAACTTTAGTATTTCTAATACTTTTCACTGAATCTTTCTGGTTATAGAAATATCTTACTGCATCAAAACATGCCGCATTAGCAACATGAGAAGAATGTGTAGTAATAATAAACTGAACATTCCAAACGTCTTCTGCTGGATAGGCACTCGAAAGCTTTTGAATAGCAGCATTTAATTGATTAATGAAAACTTCCTGCATCTGTGGATGCAAATGAGCTTCAGGTTCTTCAATGAATATCAAATGGGCTGAAGGGCGAGTAATTTGAGATCGGTAAATTTTGTGATAGCTTTCAAGTTGTAGCAGCATATAGATTAAATTTCGCGTACCAAGACCATTATATCCCTCAGGTAAATGCACACCATCTGTACCGCTATAAACAACTTTTGTATGCCCAGACAAAAGTGCCTCTACATTTAATGAAGTTTCAGGCCTTAATTCAGTATCATTAAGACTTGGAAAACCCATCACCCCCATAACAGGTAATAACTTTTTGAGCATTTTGTCAAAATCACTTTGAACATTAAGCTCAATATCTTCAACAGATTTCTTTAATTTCGCAGCTAACTCTTGATCAGATTCTGTAGCCGTTGGTGCAGCAGCTGTTTTAAACAATTCACTAAGTAATTTTCCGATAACATCAGCCTCACCAAGCTTTGTCTTATCAAGAGTTCTTTGTGCTTGAACAAAGTTACATTGTAATAATGCTGCGAATGCTGAAGTACCCTCGAAATTTCTCTTATTAGACTTATCCGTCGGATCTATCGCACTAACATGCACTTCGTAAATTTTTGATAAGTTATTACGTAAACACTTAAAAAAATGTATTTGAGGTTCCATACCTACTGGTGGTTGAGGTAAATCAAACAACAAATGCATTTTTGCTAAGACAGGCCTATATTCAATACAAGCAATCGCTGTTGTAGAGTCCATATCTAAATCAATGATAAATGGTGAAAGAGGTCCTAAAGTCGGGGCATCACTATCGTATCGAAATGTCAAAGAAAGAGTGATTATAGGCAGTGTATTATATATCTGCTCTGGACTTGCCCCCTCTTCTTTCAATTTTCTTGCATTTAAAAACTTCTCACGAGACAAACTAGAAAAATCTTCCAACCTAAAACGGGCTCCTGACTCACCACAAAAACAATCAAATATGCTAGTAAAAGATGTTTTTCCGCTATTATTTCGCCCAACAATCACAGTTGAATTCTTTTCTAATACAATCTCAATATCTTCAAGAAGTCTATACCCCTCAACTCTAACTTTTTCGATACGCATTGTTCCCCCCAAAATACATTGGTTATTGTAACTTTATCTATTTTTTCAAAGGTTTCGCCCAAGAAGAGCATGTAAATTATTTTGTGTAAATTACGTTCTTTATAAATGATTTTTTAGCTAGTCGTCCACGCATTCGACAACTGCTCAGCTTGCTTCATCACCAACTCAATCGCTTCAGCTGCTTTATCAGGCGGGTACTTCCAACGCTGCAATGTACGACGCACAAGAATTTTAAGCTGAGCACGCACACTATCCCGAACCTGCCAATCGACCGTCGTTGATTTCCGTAGCTTCTCTGTAATCTCTCGTGCGATCTGTTTCAGCGTATCGTCTCCAAGCTCTCTGACCGCACTTTCATTGTTTGCCAAAGCATCATAGAAAGCGATTTCATCTGGATTTAACCCAAGTGAAGCTTCACGCTGCATCTCTGCCTGAAATTCTTTTGCCATTTGAATGAGTTCTTCAATGACCTGAGAAGTTTCAATCGCTCGGTTATTGTATTTCCTCAAGGTTTCCTGCAAACGGTCAGAGAAGCGTTTTTCCTGTACCACATTGTTTCGTGTCTTTGCCTTAATGCCATCATTGAGTAACTTTTCCAACAGTTCAACTGCCAAGTTACGGTATGGCATCTGCCTTACATCTTCTAAGAACTCATCTGAAAGCAAGCCAATGTTAGGTTTATCCAAACCACACATTGCAAAGACATCTGTTACGCCATCAGCAATGACAGCATTGTCCAGAATCTGTTTTAGCGCACTGTCCTTTTCAGCTTGCGACAGTTTACGATCTACAGAGGTATGCTTGCTAATGACCGCTTTAATGGCTGAGTAAAAGGCAATTTCTTTGTGCAGGTTCTTCGCTTCATCCAAGGTGCTGCATAAAGAGAAGGCTTTATTGATTGCTAAGACTAAATCAAGAAAACGCTTTTTACCATCCTTCAAGCTCAGCACATAGTTAGCTGCGGGGATAATCAGTCGGTGTGCCTGAGTTTCGTAAGCACTCAAATCCATACCTGCCTGTTCGTTGGTTTTGGCGAACATTCCTCGTATTACATCCATCTTTTCAGCAAGAACTGCATAGGCTTCTTCTGCACGTAAAGTCGGCTCACCTTTCCCTTTGGCATCGGTATAGGTTTTTAAGGCCTGCTTCAATTCATTAGCAATGCCGATATAGTCAACAACTAGTCCACCCTGCTTATCTTTAAAGACACGGTTCACACGTGCAATTGCCTGCATGAGATTGTGCCCCTTCATCGGTTTGTCGATATACATGGTATGCGTGCATGGTGCATCAAAACCTGTAAGCCACATATCTCGGACAATCACTAGCTGCAAAGGATCTTTGACATCCTTAAAGCGTTTCTCAAGACGTTTTTTAGTTTGCTTATTGTAGATATGCGGCTGTAATAATGGTTTATCTGAAGCTGAACCCGTCATCACAATTTTGATTTTGCCTTTTTCAGGATCAGGGTCATGCCAATCTGGACGTAAGGCAATAATCTCATTGTAAAGGTGGACACAGATCTCGCGGCTCATGGTCACAATCATGCCTTTACCCGCCGTGGCTTCGGTACGGGCTTCAAAGTGTGCAACCAAATCGGCAGCTATCTGTTTCAGCCGTGGTGAGGCACCCACCAGCTTTTCTAGTCGGCTCCACTCACTTTTAGTCTTTTCTCTGTTACCAACATCTTCTTCATCTTCTACAACCTCATCGACTTGATCAGATAGCTCTTCGATTTCAGCCTGATTAATATCTAGCTTTGCCAAACGTGATTCGTAATAGATGGGTACAGTTGCACCATCATCAACGGCATCCTGAATGTCATAGATGGAAACATAATCACCAAAGACAGCTCGGGTGTCTTTATCCTCACTCGAAATCGGCGTTCCAGTAAAGCCAATAAAAGCAGCATTCTTTAAAGCATCACGCATGTGCTTGGCATATCCAAACTTGTACGTGCCATCATTGCTTAGTTTTGCTTTCAAACCATATTGGCTACGATGTGCTTCATCTGACATCACAACAATATTGTGGCGTCCATTCAATAATGGATGCTCACTCTCACCTTCCAATAATGCAAACTTTTGTACTGTGGTAAAGATGATGCCACCAGACTCACGCTCAGCTAAAAGCTGTCTCAGCTCATCACGGGTATTGGCTTGTACTGGGGTTTGTTTTAATAGTTCTTGAGCATTGCTAAAGGTTTCAAAGAGCTGTCCATCCAAGTCATTACGGTCGGTTACGATTAACAAGGTTGGGTTGTGCATGGCAGGCTGCTGTAAGAGTTTGCCTGCATAGCAGCACATGGAAATACTTTTACCCGAGCCTTGGGTATGCCACACAACGCCTGCCTTCTTATCCCCATTCGGATTGGCTGCTGCAATGGTCGCCTGTACCGCTGCCCGAACCGCATGGAACTGATGATAGCCAGCAATTTTCTTAATGGTCTTTTCGCCATCTGTTTCAAATAACACAAAGAATCGGATGTAATCTAAAAACAATTCTCGGTCAAAGAAGCCCCGAACAACTGTTTCTAGCTCCCATTCTAAAGCAGGTTTATCATCTTCATGCTTAATTGTACGCCACGGCAAAAAACGTTCCTGATTCGCTGTGAGTGAACCTACACGTGCTGTTACGCCATCACTCACCACCAAGGCTTCATTAAAAACAAACAGATCCGAGATTTCTTCTTTGTAGGTTTGCAGTTGGTTAAAAGCATCCCAAATATCCGCGTTTTCATCGGTTGGGCTTTTTAGCTCCAACACCGCAAAGGGAATACCGTTAATAAAGCAGATGATGTCAGGGCGTCGCGGCTGCTTCACACCTAGAATGGTAAATTGATTGACCGCAACAAAACGGTTTTGCTGCACATGGTTGAAGTCCACCAAGAAGGCATGGTCATGTACCCAATCGTCCTGTTTCTTATAGGTGACAGGTACACCTTCCAATAACATACGGTGGAAAGCACGGTTATTAATGACTAAATCCAAACTTTCAGGCTTGCTCAGTTTTAGCCAAACCTGTTCAAAACAGCTTGCAGGCAAATGTGGATTTAAGCGTTCAAAAGCCGCCTGTAAATCAGCTTCGATTAAAATCTGTTTATAGTCGTTGCGTAAAGGGTTACTGCTATCGGGCGCAATATCAATACCATGAACGACTCCCCAGCCATTTTCGGTGAACCAGTCGAGGCAGAGATTTTCGAGTTGCGTTTCGTTCATGGATTCCCCCTATTCATTTAAACTTTAAATTCTGGTCTCTAATTACTATTTATATAGACATTATCTTTTGTAACTGCTATTGCGACCCTATATCAGTTTACTTATAATGTGCCTAGCTCATCTACCTAGTGTAGAAGGAGTATACGAAGTCCTTATATAGCAATATATCGGGGCTTTAGCCTTTTTTAGGGGTATGAAAACTTTCATATTCTTTTCTAAGTTTCCGTTTTGTATGCTCTCTTAGGCAATACGCTGTTTTCAATAAATAATATTTTTCATCTAAATCTGTTTTACGCTTAGCTAAAATAACAACAAAATCCAGATGTTCCGCCCAAATAACAACATGTGTTTCTCTACCGCGCTGATTTTCCCAATATAGAAAACCTGCTTGATGTGCATTCGTTATACACCAAGCCACCCACCGAATTCTCTCACAACGCTTTAGATCTGGAAGTCTGTCCTCTTCATTTTTATTATTTTGATCTACAGCTTCAGAAATCAAATGCCAAAAGCCAAAAGCTTTATCTTTTGTTGTCGGACGAAATCTGACTTTTACGGGTGTATTTAGAAACAATAAGTTGGCATTGACGACTGTTTCTAAATAAACAGCATAGATTTCATTTTCATAGTCATTCCAGCTATCAAATCCCGCAAAAGCAATCAGTTCAGGAGGAGTATTCAATATTGAGGACTCCATATAAACAAATTAAACTTTTCCGCTTTAAGCAATGTGCTTATCTGCAAGCTCAACTGTGAACGATTTTGTAAATAATGAATGAGTTCAAGCTTCGCTTCACTCGTCTTTAGCCCTCTATGCAAATACGATAAGGCACCTATAAACAAGTCTGCTAGCTGTAGCAACAAAACATCATGTGATTGCACCAAATCTATTGAATGGATAATAGTGCGATCGAAATCATAATTCGCATTGCATAAAACCTCACGCAACTTTGTTACTTTCTCTTGTCCCTTAGTATCTTTGATATCTAAATAGATTTTGTAATTATGATTTGGTGCAATTAAACGATTCAGCAGTAAGTACCATTGCTTATAATAAAAATCATCGTGACTCTGCATAAAGTTTGCATGATTTAATTTACTTTTATCTGGAATCACAACGCCTCTAAAATAAAGAAGAGGTTCATCAAAAAATAAATCTACGAGTGCTTTATAAAATGGGAGTTTGCTTTTAGAAACTTTCGTCCATTTAATTTCATTATTTGCAGAGATCTCAAATTCTTTTTTGAGTTGCTTAACTTTTCTTGCTAAATACTTATGATGTGAATCTGGGCACCATATTGCACCAAGTACCATTGCAGCAAAACCATCATTTTCGAGATGACAGCTTTCATCACAATAAATATTAAAAATACTCACGCTCAAGCCACCTCGTCCTGCACACCTGACACATCTAACTCACCCGACAATAATTTGGGTAATAAGGTATCCCTTAAAGCTATTAAGCTATTATTTTCATATAAATTATTTTTTATATGCCCCATAATTTTTTCAACTTTAGACTCAAACAAGTCCATCATTTCTATGCTTGGTTTAATAGAAGTAACAGTATCAAATGTTGATTGAGTAATGGTATCAAATACAGCACCATGAGTATTTTTCTTTAAAACCTCTACTGCATTTTTTATCAAATAGTAGGTCATAAATTGCCTTACACCATTTATTCCTTGAACACCATAACAAGATTGGTTCATAGCCATTTCATAACCAACCAATGCTATTTTTCCTACAGTGCCTCTAGCAGTTATAATTGTAGTTCCTACAGGGAGTAATTTCGTTGAACTTTTATTTAAACCAAGTTCTGAAATTTTTTCTTGTGTAGTAATAACAAAAACTTCACCTTCATTTGGAACATCTTTTACAGAGAACCAGAAAATATCACCATTCCAATAATTTGGCTCAGATCTTTTAGGCGTTCCCCCACCAATTAGTGTGATCATTTTTGATAGCGAATATTTATCCCACCCCTTCGGCACTTCCCCTAGCTCACTTTCTACCAACTCATCAGGAAACAGTGTAGCTGTCGCTTGTAACTCTGCAAAATCTTCCTTTGCCATCTGTTCAACCTCAGCTTCGCTTTTACCGCTAATCGCACACATCGCAGCAAGTTCAGCGTCTTTTCCTTCTTGTTTTGCTGCAATTTTGGCACGAACAGGGTCAAAGTCGATAAACCAACTTTTAAAAATGGTTTGAGCAATAGATTCAAGGGTTTGGTTGATTTGGTTATTTAGATGGATTTTGTCGTCTAGTGATTTTAAAATTTTACCTATTTTTTTCCGTTTACCTTTCTCTGGTAATCGTAGATTAAATTCTGCCAATGCTTGCCAAGAAACTCTTTGTCTTCCAGAAGTTCCTTCCATTCTTGAAATTGCGTAACTTCTAAAATCAGGTAATCGTGCGAGATAGTAAACAAAATCTTCGTCGTCTTTTGACTTTGCTGACAAAACTATAAACTCTGTTGAACCGTGGGCGATACAACCTACTGGTAAATTTTCGACTTTAGCTGTTTTACCATTTTCTAAGCATGGAGTGATTCGTGCAAATAAGGTATCACCATTTTTAAATTTTGCTCCGCCACCATTAAAAACTTTATTCGAAACTTCATTAATATCTCTGCCATTTACAGGTAAAGATGCCATATCAATAAAAGGAAATTCCTTACCTTTAGATAACGGACGGCTGGGATTAAAATCCACAATATCCTTTATTGTCTCAAAACTCACACCTCACCCCCAAATTCTTTCTTAATCGCCCAATAGCCACGTGTTCCACCCACACGCTCAAGCCAACCTGCATCTTTTAAACTCTCTAAATGCTTCTGTATGGCTGACTTATGAATGCCCAATTGCTCAGTCATTTGACGATAAGAAATTTTCGGCTGTTGTTGGATTAAGCCTAATATCTGGATTTGCCGTTCAGTTAAAATATAGCTTTCGGTTGTACCACCTGACTCCGCGATTGTACCACTGACTGTACCACCTAAATCCTCGATTGTACTACTGACTGTACCATCTACCATATCACTGACAGATTCGATTACAGGGCGATACAACTTCACATCGAAGAAATCACCCGTTTCCGAAAACTCAGGTGTTGTGAGTCCTTCCACTTCACACATTTGTATAATACGCTGCAAGCCACTGCCCCAGTGCTCAATGTAGCCCAACTCTCTAAACACACGTGCCAATACCCTATTACGAATTTCCGAACGACCATACAGCAAATCATCTTCAGTTAAACCATTAGGTAAACCACCTGGGGAGACGATATTGACCAAATCATCATAAACTGCGACTTTAATATTACGTCCAAAGTTACTGTAATCTCGATGTACATAAGCATTAATCAGTGCTTCACGAATGGCACTTTCGGGGATTTCCAAATAGTCGTAACGCTTTAAGCCACGAATTTCGGCACGCAAAGATAAATGATTTTTAATAAAAATTTCTGTTTGTTCAATTTGTGAAAACAAATCACCTATGTATTCTTTACGGTCTAAAAACACACTCATATTGGTGCCTTTAAATCGGGCGCATTGAGTCATCACATGCTCATATTGACCGAGCAAGATCAATAAACCATGACTGGCATAACGCTGTCCTTGCTCTTCAATCACCAGTTTCAGATTCAACATCTTTTCTAAAGTCAGTGTTTTATCAGCAGCTTTGAACGCTGCTTCCAAAACTGTTAAATCGAGCTTTTCCAAAGGGTATTGATAATTGGCTAAAGCATCGAAACTTACATTCAGACGCTGCAATTCTAATTGCTGAATGTTTTCTGGTGAAGCAACACGATTGCTAGCACCTATGCGTATATACGTACCTTGCTCACGTCCCATGGGTTTAAGGTAATATGGAAATAAACTTCCTCGAGCAACCTCGACCACCAACAACTCGATACCATCTATATTCTCAACATAAATTTGTACAGCAAGTTGCGGAACGCATAACTCATAAATCATCGAGGTGATTTTATCTTGCAGGTCAAAAATATCTTCTTGAATACCTACTAATTGTCGATCATCAGTCACCCCAATAATTAACTTTCCGCCACTACTATTCGCAAAAGCAATTAATGTTTTGGCAATCTGCTGACCTTTAGGTAACTGCTGCTTAAATTCTAACGTTTTACTTTCGCCTTTCTGAATCTCAAGCAGCAAGGGTTGCTCAGAATTCATAACCTAAGCCCTTTAAATTCTTATTAATCTCTGCTTCTAAAACAGCACTTTCAGCAAACTGCTGTTTAAGTTGTCCTGTTAAGCGTGCCATTTTCTCAGCAAATGGCTCGCCATCATCTTCCTGCTCGACTGCACCGACATAACGCCCCGGAGTCAGTACGTAGTCGTGCTTTTGTATATCTTTGAGCTCAGCAGAGAAACAGAACCCTTTCTCATTTTGATACGCTTCGCCTTCAAAATTTTCGCCTTGTTGCCAAGCATGTAAAGCATTGGTGATTTTAGCAATATCTGCATCGGTAAAGTCACGCAGTACGCGATCTTTCATATAGCCCAAATTACGGGCATCGATGAACAGAGTCTTGCCTTCACGGTTGGCTTTCTTTTTATCTAAAGACAAGCCATTCTTTTTGTCCTTGGTTAGAAACCAGATACAGGCTGGAATTTGCGTGTTGGTAAACAGTTGTCCCGGTAACGCGACAATACATTCCACCAGATCGGCTTCAATCAGGTTCTTACGGATCTCACCTTCATTATTGGTATTTGAGCTCATCGAACCATTGGCAAGTAGCAATGCCATACTGCCTGTAGGTGACAAATGGTGCAGCATGTGTTGCATCCAAGCAAAGTTAGCATTACCTTGTGGCGGTGTACCATACTTCCAGCGCACATCATTTTCTAGAGAAGCATGCCACCAATCCTTGATATTAAAAGGCGGATTGGCCATAACAAAGTCAGCACGCAAGTCTGGATGCTGATCCTCTAAAAAGCTGTCTGCATTCTTTTTACCGAAATTAAAATCAATCCCGCGAATCGCCATGTTCATGGCAGCCAATTTCCATGTGGTCGGATTGCTTTCCTGCCCATAAATAGAAATATGCTTTTTCTGTTCGGAGGCTTTGTAATGCTTTTCCTGAGCATGCTGTTCAATGAACTTTTCACTGGATACGAAGAATCCACCTGAACCCATTGCAGGGTCATACACACGACCTTTATAAGGCTGCAACATTTCAACAATCAAGGTGACGATACTTTTAGGCGTGTAGTACTGCCCACCCTGCTTGCCTTCAGCCAAGGCAAACTGTCCCAAAAAGTATTCGTAAACATGCCCGAGAATATCTTTACTGTGTAGACTGAGTTGCTCACCGTTATATTCTGGATTAGTAAAACTGGTGTCAGAAAAAGTATTGATCAGATCAAGTAACTTGTCATTGTCCAGCTGGTACTGTCCAATACGATTCAGAATGCCCTTAAGTTTTGGATTGGCTTTTTCAATTTCATCAAAGGCATTATCAATCAGCCAGGATACAGAGCGTAGTTTGACGTCTGCACCTTGTTCATCCTGCCAAATGACTGAGCCAATTGGTAAAGCGGCTGCATCACGGATATTTGACCAGCGGCCTGCTTTTGGCACCCAAAACACGTTTTTTTCTTGGTAGTAATCCAGTATTTCTAGTTCGTCAGCAATAGCCTGTTGGTATTCTTCTTCACTGTCGTACTGATCGCGCGGCATGTAATAGATGTTGTGATCGTCTTTTTGTGCAAACAATTCTTTGAGTTCAGATTGCCGTTCATCAAAAGCATCTGATACGTACTTTAAGAAAATCAGTCCTAAAACAATATGCTTATAGTTGGCTGCATCTAGACTGCTGCGTAATTTGTCGGCGGCTTTCCAAAGCTTGTCATCTAAGTCATTTAGAAATTTTTGTTCCAATGAATGCATTTTATTTCCTCAATCTAAGATCAACCGCTTTGGTTTTATACTTAATGTTAAACAATGTTGCTAAGTTAGCATATCTACGACCTATTAAAAGTCATGCACTTAACAAAAAAAATAGAGATTAATTAAGTCTTGTTATTTTAACGGGATAACTATAGCTAAAATAGTACTTTGACGACTCCCACGACTAATACTGTCGTAAAAAAGAGCAAACTAGAAAGCTGCTCTTTTCCAACCAACCGATTAGTTGACGGGTCTGACTGATTGCTGCAACCCCTGCTGAATATCCTGCACAAACCCTTCATGCGAAGCTTGTTGCTCCACCGTTCGGTTTTGTTCTTGTTCAGGGTAGTATTCCTCCAGCACCTCTAACCCTTCCTCTATATCCGTTTCAAACCGCGCATTGGCAAAACCCTTCCTTGCCGTAAAGTCCAAAGCCTCCTGATAAAACCCAGCTTGTTTACTCTGTTCATCAATTTGCTTCGCCTGAATAATCGCCTCATTCAGACTAATGCCCTCCCGTAAAGTCAGATCCACGTAGTACACCGGCTGACGATAACTTTGCGTTGTACTTTTACCTCGTAACATCAATTGCAGTGGCAAGCATGAAAGCAATCCATTCGATGCTGCATGGTAATAGCTCAAGCGTGCTGCCAAAGTCCGTATGCTGTTAAAGCCTGTTGTTCTAAAAATGAATGTGCCAAATTCATCCGACTCATCTAAATTTACATGCAAACGTCCATAGGGCTTGCAATGCCCACCCTGAGCCAATGGACACAAATCAGGTGAAGGACACGGATGCTGTTCAACGCCTTGATTGGTTAACCGCTGGCAGGTTTCTCCATTGCCGACACAGATCGGACGGCCAGTCTGTCGATCAAACAGACTATATTCTGCACGTAGGTTTAAGTCAGGATCATTGAAAATCATTCTGACGGGTATTGAGCGCAGCTTTTGATTGGGGGTATTGGCTCGAAGCTGTTCATCCAGTGGATGTTTCACCCATCCTTCTTTGCTTTGAATTTGGGACGTAATGGTGAACTGATCATCTTTTTCCGGTAGGCGTTTGCCGTTCTTTTCTACTACCCGACCAATACTGATACGCCCCAAGATGGGTGGTGTGATTGCTAGACCTTTAATCATATTGAAATTCCTCTGTCGTTGAGATGTTTAGATGTGTTGCACTGTTTGCTTAAATTAAAATCGGCATAAAAAAATCCCATGCAGGGCTGCACGGGATTTCAGATTGCTTCTTGCTGAGTGATTAACTCTAAACTTTGAGCTAATCGTGATAAATGTTGAAACGACGGCTGCCTGCTTTCTGCAATGGGTACTGTTGGATGAGTTCAGGTTGGTGCTGAAGTAAGGATTTGATGTCCAGGCTAATACTATCCTTGCTCTTCTTCCATGTCACTGAACCTTGCTGAAATACGGCACGTTCATGTTCCTGCATCAGTGCCTGAACTCGGTGTTTGAGTAGGTCATACTTGCTTTGGTGTTGTTCAATCTGCTTCTTTTCTTCAATCAGTTGATCAAACAGTTCATTAGCAAGTTTCACCTCCGTTAGATCAACACAGCTCAGTGGGGTATGTTCAGGATAGAGCTGCTGTAAAGCTTTGGCTGCCGATTCACTGGCATCCACTGCTGGTGGAACGTCATTTTCAACACATTCCCAAAATAATCGTTCTGCCTGAATGATTTGTTCAATCAGGGCTTCATTACGACTGACTTTGTAGATTTTGGTTTCCTGCCCACACAGCAACACACAAATATGTGCCGCTTGTTTACCTGTCACCGCCAGTTGATGTTGTACCTGACACAGTACATACAGAGGTACACCCAACTTCCACAACTTGGCTCCATATTCACCTGCGGTTTTGCATTCTAGGATTTGCACGTCTTCATTGCCCACCACGGCATAATCCAAGTTTGCCAACATAAAGGCTTTATCAGGATCAGGGTGCTGTAACACCGCATTGACCCGACGGACTTTATTATTGGTGTGCATGCTGTAGTATTCTGCGACCAAGGGTTCTAACTGCTTGCCCCAATATAAAGGTGCATGTCCTGAGCTTTCATCTTCAATATTTTGCTGTACCCGTCCTGTTTTAATCATCCACAGTTCTAGCATCGACATATAAGGATTCAAGCCACAGGCAGCTGCGGCATCACTGCTGCCTATTCCCTGTTTACGCACTTCCAGCCATGCCTGATAGTCCAGTTGTTTGGTGTTGATCAGACGTTTGGCATTTAAGCTGCGTTTTGAACCTGATTGACTTTGTTTAGGCTTGTCATTGGCTATAGTTGGTAAATACTGAGATTGAGATGTTACTGTTGGGTTTATAATCTGATTCATGGGTTTATCCTTCTATCATTGATTTTAAAACGGCATAAAAAAAGCCACATCCGAAGATGTGGCAAAGAGGGATACAAGATAAAATTTAGGCTGCAAGATATAATGCTTGCTCTAATCCACGTTGCTTTAATGCTGCCCCTGCACCAAACCAAGCAGAGTCAAGGCGGTGATCGGTACTCATCGCACGACGTTCATGGTCGACAAACTCGGTGATCGCACAAAGTAGTCCATAGGCGGTGTCTTTGGCTGAAGATAAGTCTGCTCCACGTCCCTGCCCATTAAACATATTCATGACTTTGGTCATGGCACGTCCATTCGGTTCAGTTTTATTGGGTTGTGGATTGGCTTGAGACGCGACATTACGGTAGTACTGAATAATGTTATCCTCCTGTTCCATCGCACTTAGGCTATTGTTGTTAAATACCGCATCAAAATAAGCCGCTGCTTCTTTCTGGGTGACTTTACGTTGGGTGAGTTGTTTCATTTCATACATGTGGTCGTACCATGTTTTCACTGAAATACCGAGTTGATCTTTGACTTTGTCGGCATCAAACTTAGTACTGTGCGGTACTTTGACCACGCCTGCATTGGAACTCTGCCCTCGTAAGGCAATCGCTAAGGTGTTGTTGCACACCACACGGATATTGGTGAATTGTGCTGTGGTCGCCAACGTACCGTCACATGCGGTTGCTAGCAGAATATAGCCATTGCTGACATCTCCACCTTTCAATTCTGCAGTTTGTCCTGTACGCGCCAAGGCCCAGAACTTTTTCCCGCCTTTTAGGACACCTGCGGTTTCCAGTTCAAAGCCGGATTGCTCAGTCAGATCACGGTAGAACTCCAGAATTTCCATCGGTTGGACTTCTTGATAACGCTGACTCACCACCGATAAAGGAGCATGGGTATCTGAACGGTACAGTACCCGTTGTTCTTCATACGGCATGATGATGCTTTGTCCACGCGCGTTTTGAGCCATGTAGCTGACATTAGATGATTCAATGCGCCAGTCCATACCTGCTTGCTTGGCCCAGACTTCAATCGGTTGGTTTTGGCTAAGTTGATTGCCCAGACCATGCCACGGGGTTTGTCCGACATACGCCATTTGTTCAATTTGATGTGCCATTTTGATTATTCCTTAAATAAAAGTGAAAGATGTAAAAATGCAGAAATGCGCTGTAAGGGTTTAAACAATCCATCTATTCAAAGATGTAACCGTGTAAAGTCAGAGATGCGATTACGGCACCCATGCAAACGCTTGTTGGCAATCCAAACAGAGATACTGCTCGGCATTGCTGTAATATTTTTCATAGCAGTACTGACTGACAATAACCAATACACCACCCACCACAACACCGATGGCTGCGCCTGTAAAAGGCGGGAATCCTGCCTTTTTGGCAAGCTGCATGCCGAACAGCGCCATCTGTGTCGGTGAAATACAGCGTTGCAGTTGTTCGAAATAGTTGGCGTTTGCATGACTTGAATCAGTCTGTCTGACATGGGTGGACTGACAATAGGGGCATTGAATTAAGGACATTGAATATTCCTTGTTAAATGAATTGGGTACGAAAAGCTGAATTGAGGGCATAAAAAAACCGTGCCCATTGAGGACACGGTTTGATTTGGTGTTTCATCTAAATTTAAATGCTGTGTTTTAACATTTAGAATGCAAGACGGTTATTGAAAGCTATAGCTTGCAGTGCCTTTATCTGTTTCGACATCAACCTGCACCACATTACTGTAGCTACAGTCTGTTAATTTCAGTCTTAAACGTTGCCCCATCTTAAAATGCTGCGGATATTCCAATGATCGACGATAGCCTTCATAACGACATTGTCCATGATTGACAGAAACATGGCTGACATCGATAGGCTCTGCAATATTGGAACGGATGGTCAATACCGTAGCGGATTGATTTTGGGCATACCAGTTACTGGTATCAATTACATCGAGTTCGACTGTAAACGTGTTTGGATCAAGGCCAGCATTACAGCCACTCAACATGATGCCTGTCGTTGTAGTCACTGCGAGGAGTAAGGGTTTTAAAAGTTGTTTCATCAAGTTCATCCTTAGCAGTAGTTATAGCTCACGCCATAATCACCTGTATTTAAATCAATGCTGGCCAGATGGATTTCACAGTCTGTGCCGTTATCAAATTTATAGACGTAGTAGCGATTACCCGCTTGCTCCGACTCCAGTGCGCCATGTTCTTGCAAGCTAAAGTCTTGCACTGATTTGCCTGTATCTTTTGCGGCTTTGGCAAAGATATAGCGCTGATACTTGTCTATATTGTCCTGCTCAAATTCAGGCAGTTCATCATAAGGCAGCATCGACAGTAAGGTATCCACTGCCTTAAGGTTTTGATCAAACTCAAAACTCAGCAATTCAGGTTCATGATCTGATGGACTCAAACGCTTGCTTCCCATGGTCAATTCTTTGACATCGATCCCATCCACTTCTGCTGCTGCAATCTCAGTGGATACTGCTTCTGAATTGGCAGATTCTAAAGGTTGTGCAGAGCTGACCTCAGAAGTGTTGGCTGGAACCGTTTTTTCAGTTGCGTGTTTAGGGCTAAAGAAGTAGAAGCCTGCGATGCTGATCAAGGTCAGGGCTAAGATTGCCGCCAAGCCCAATATGGTTTTTTGGGTCATTTGAATGTTCCCCTCATTTAGTTGGGCACAGTGACTTGACCATTCTGCGCATTAAAGTGAACAAAACGTGGACAACCACCTTGAAAGTTCACCGTGAAATTACGCCAACCACGGTTGCCAGGATTGGTTTTATAAAGACATTGATAAACCCCACCGCCTGTATGACGTGCTTGAACAAGGTAGGATTCACTGGCTTGTGCAAACCAGCCTGCCTGCGCCAATGATGCGCCTGCAAGTAGTGATGAAATCAGGGCAGTTTTTAGGAAAGTTTTAAACATCATCATTTTCTCTTTTTTTATAGGCATCACTGGTCTTGGTCTTAATCAGACACAGTGTTCCCCATGTCATAAATGTTGGAATGAATATCTATGTTTTTTTGAAGTGTTATAGACGATAAAGCACACAAATCTATGCCCCTCAAAACAGCATGAGAGATTCATCTTCATATCGGTAATATGTACTTGAAAAAGTTTTATTCTTATAAAGTGATCGACACAGCAATGCATGAAATACACAGCATCAGGTCACATTACCCCTGTGGTGTAGATCGGGCACACATAAAAAAGAGAAATATAAAAGACGGTCTTGATGTAAGCGCATGGCGTACTCCTAGATGATTTAGAAGTTCTACCAAAATCACTGTCAAATAATGGTGGTAGAACGAGAAAGGGTTGACAGACCAGTCATCTAGGAACCGGCACGCACAAGGCGTCCCTCCCTCGCCCTACCGCAACGAAGGGGGACGAACGAGTTCGCCACCAAAAAATTACTTTTTTGATGTGCTAGATGATAACGGTCTGTCAAAACCGACTGACGATGTAGGTCAGCAGGCTAAGGATAATCTGCACGCTGTAGAGCGTCAAGCAAGTGCAGGACTCTGATATAAATTTTCAGCGCCGTACAGGTGCTCCATCAAACCATTTAAATCCTTTAGGGTAAATGCAAATTCTATTCGGAAGCCCAAACTGACCCGTTTGATTCTCCGGCATGCTATTTAATGCACCCAAAGGACAGCCCCCTTCTTCTTGCATAGTCCGCTCAACCCTCAGCGCTTTTTGTGCATCAGCATCGGAAAGCTCATGATGCATTTCTGGATAAACGCATGTGCCCAGATATCCAGTGCTCTCTGCTATCATTGCAATATCCCAAAGGATCAGCATAGAGTGATCGGTTAAAGCTCAGATAAAAGTGGATCACATACCGCTGCTGAACATCATCACGCACAATCCGATAAAAACGATAGACCACCTGCGTTCGATACCAAAATACTGTGGCTAAACTATTTTGGAAATTTGATAAAAATCGCTCTAACTGTCGCAAATCGATAATTTCATTTCCACCCTCATTTAGACTTAGTTCCAGTTTTAAATCCGCTGCATCAGGATAGATCTGGCTTGTATTACGGTAGGATTCTCTCAGCTTTTCAATCCGCTTCTCGTAGCGCTCAGCGCGCACAATAAACACAATCCAAGACACTGATTTTTAATAAATTTCATTAATTCTTGTTCTACATTTACCGTAAAAACTACCGCAAAAAAGATCTGTACACTACCCGAAAATTTCTTAGATATAGTGATGATCCATACGTATATCAGCAAACAATATATCAGATTTCCTGAATAACAAATTCAGTATAAAAATTACCACAATTAAATAAATTGTTATAACCTATACAAAACTTGTAAAGTTTATAACATGAATATAAGCATCCTCATTTCTAGCCTTTCCACACAAAACTCTTCTGCTCGAATGAGAATTTGGCGTTCCATCAAAAGCTGTGGTGCAGCAACTCTGCGTGATGGTGTATATGTTCTACCTAATGAACAAAAGCAGCGCTTTGACCCCATTATTGACGAACATCAAAGTGCCGATGGCATTGCCTATCTATTCGATTCCGTTAGCAACAATAATTTAGACTTAATTCAACTATTTAATAGAAAAAGTGAATACTCTGAATTTTTGCTACAACTGAATGAAATAGAGAGTTCACTGAATGTTGAGCAAAAAAATGAACATTTAAAAAGCATTAGAAAATTAAGAAAGCAACTTTCATCTCTCATCGATATTGATTTCTTTCCTAATGAATTACAAAACACAGCCTTAAACGCGATATCAAAACTCGAACTTAAAATTCATCACCTAGGGGAATCAAATGAGCCCTCTTCTATAAATAGTGATCTACCTTCTCTTAATCTTCATGACTTCCAATCTAAAACTTGGGCTACGCGAAAACGACCTTGGGTGGATCGTTTAGCTTGTACGTGGCTCATTCAAAAATTTATTGATAAAGACCCTACTTTTATTTGGCTACAAGATATTAAAGATTGTCCAGCAGATGCTTATGGTTTTGATTTTGACGGTGCAACGTTTACCCATGTTGGTGAGCTTGTGTCATTCGAAGTACTTTTACACAGCTTTAATTTAGCCGATAAATCACTTCTGAAAATCGCTGAAATTGTCCATTACCTAGATATTGGCGGAAATGAGCCACCAGAAGCACTTGGGCTAGAAAAAATATTACAAGGACTAAGAAGCAGTATTCATGCTGATCAACAGTTGGTGGAATTATCCAATCACATTTTTGATGGTCTATATACCAATTTTAAAGGCGAGAATTCATGAATCAATTGCAAGAAAACGATTTCGAGCCCAATCCAGAGGTTAGCTTTAAAGAGGCCATACTGTTTTGGTTAAAACTCGGATTTATCAGCTTTGGCGGGCCTGCAGGCCAAATCTCTGTCATGCACCAAGAATTGGTAGAACAAAAAAAATGGATCTCTGAAAAGCGATTTATGCATGCGCTCAATTACTGCATGTTGCTTCCGGGGCCTGAAGCACAACAATTAGCAACCTATATTGGCTGGCTAATGCACAAAACAAAAGGCGGTATCATAGCCGGACTATTTTTCATTTTACCTTCCCTTTTTATTCTCATCGGTCTTTCATGGGTCTATGCAAAATTTGGAAATGTACCTGTCATTGCAGGGCTTTTTTATGGCATTAAACCTGCTGTCACCGCTATCGTCTTTCATGCAACCTATCGTATTGGCAGTAAGTCACTGAAGAATAAATATATGTATGCTATTGCATGTGCCGCATTTATTCTCATTTTTGCCTTTAATGTTCCGTTCCCCCTTATTGTGCTGCTGGCTGCTTTAAGTGGTTATCTCTTAAGTAAATTTGACCCAAAATTATTCACTAGCAATGTTCACGCATCAAGTCTCAAAGACTACGGGAAAGCAATTATTGATGATGATACTCCCACACCTGAATATGCCATTTTCAAATGGTCTCGCTTGATTAAATTGCTGGTTGTTGCAATTATTTTGTGGTGTCTCCCTATAGCATTACTGACAGTAGCTTATGGCTGGTCTCACGCTTATACACAAATGGCTTGGTTTTTCACTAAAGCAGCCTTAATGACATTTGGTGGAGCTTATGCGGTTTTACCTTATGTATATCAAGGTGCTGTTAACTTCTATGAGTGGCTTAAACCAACCCAAATGATCGATGGTTTAGCGTTGGGTGAAAGCACACCCGGCCCACTCATTATGGTCGTTGCTTTCGTTGGGTTTATGGGCGGGTACAACCTTGACCTATTAGGGCCTGAACATAAGTTTTTAGCTGGTGCTTTTGGAGCAACAATTGTTACTTGGTTCACCTTCCTATTTTCGTTTGTGTTTATTCTCGGTGGAGCACCCGTAATCGAATCCACTCACAATCAAATCAAATTTACTGCACCACTGACAGCAATTACCGCAGCCGTTGTCGGCGTAATTCTTAATTTGGCCCTCTTCTTTGCTTACCATGTACTATGGCCAAAAGGGTTTGAGGGGCAATTTGACTACATAGCTGCAGTAATAACCATACTCGCTTGTATTGCTCTCTTTAAATTCAATCAAAGTGTATTAAGAGTCATCGGTGCTGCTGCAATTTTAGGGCTTATCATTAAACTAAGCATATAAAAAAAGAGCAGCTCAAATGAGCTGCTCCTTTTTATCTATTTTTATACTGCAGCTTGGAGTCTAGAACTTGTATTAATTTCTACTGAAACGTGCACAATTTCCTCATGAATAGATAAGGCTTTTCTGACTTCATCTGCCGTGATATTTAAACTGCTTACATCTAGTGACAAGATACAAGAAAACTTACCTTTACCTACCTTCCATACATGAATATCAGTAATTACGATTCGGCTATCTAAGTCATCAATGACTTCCTGAATTTCTTGAACAACTGGATGTTCCATTTCAGCATCCAGTAAAGTTTTGCCTGTCTCGCGAATAAGCCCCCAAGACCAATGTGCGACTAGAAATGCACCTACAATACCCAAAACTGCATCTAAGAAATCCCAGCCAAAAAATTTACCTGCAAATAATGCAATGATCGCTAATACAGAAGTCACAGCATCTGCAACGACATGTAAGAAAGCCGCTTTCTGGTTTAAATCATGTTCATGATGCCCATCTTCATCATGGTGATGGTGTCCATGATCATGATGGTGATCATGTTCGTGGTGATGATGGTGATGATGCCCACTATCGTGTAGTAACCAAGCACAAATAAAGTTCACAGCAAGACCAATCACTGCAATTGATATTGCTTCGTTATAGTGAATATTGACGGGATTAAATAGGCGCTCCACCGATTGTATTCCCATAAACAATGCCACAACCATGAGTAAGATCGCACTAGAGTATCCAGCTAAAATTTCTATCTTCCATGTACCAAAACAGAATCGCTGATCTTGTGAATATTTACGTGCCATTCGGTATGCGAAATATGCTAAGCCCAATGCCAGCATATGTGAACTCATGTGCCAGCCATCTGCAAGTAAAGCCATCGAATTAAAGAACCAACCTCCAAAAATTTCAAAGACCATCATGACGCCCGTCAGGATTGTCGCAATTAAAATTTTCTTCTGCGCTAGCGGATTTCCTTCATCGAATTGATGCGTATGGTTGCTTTTAACATTACTTAGATATTGCATTTTTTTATGCCATCAATAATACTCCCCTACAGTATATTTAGTTTGGACAGAAATGCTATGTCTCATTTGCATCAAGACAAAAAAATTTTAAATCGGGTTAAGCGTATTCAAGGACAAATCAACGCCGTTGAGCAGAGTTTGGCCGACCCTAACAAATCATGCATAGAAGTACTGCAACAGGTCGCTGCAGTCCGTGGTGCTGTGAATGGATTAATGAATCAATTGATTGAAGCACATCTAAAAGAGCATGTAATCAAAGATAAAGATGCGATTAATAAAGAAGAGTTAAAAGAGTTTTTAGCATTACTCAGCCGCTATCAATAAAATGACATGATAAAAAATCTCTTTTCAATTTTTATAGACTTGATATGATGAGTACATCTTTATTGCTTAATAGTTTATATGCGACCCCGAATACGTAAGTTTTTAACTTCTCTTTATTCAACTCCAGATTCAAAAGCGCTCGAAATAAAGTTCAATTTAAGTCATCACTGTGACTTTGAACTTTTTAAAAGGTTTAAAAAAACCAACTGCCAAAGCATAAAAAATGCGATTCACAGTATCCTTTATGAGCGAGGCTATACAACTGCCGAAATCTCCGTATTAACAAACTAATTTTTAAAGTTAGCCTCATACTTTGTATGGGGCTTTTGCATTAATGATTACATTACTATTTTATTTCAACTCATAAAAAAGAGGTCTTTTGACCTCTTGTAGACTTTAATGACAGTGGTAATCACCTGTTTTGCTGTTAGTATGGCAACCTTGTTTATTTGTACCACCCGAATGCGCATTTGTATAAGTTACAAACATTCCCAGCACACAAACTAAAACTATTTTTTTCATTTTTGTATCTTCCCCGAGTTGAATAAAACTTTTAGATTATAGAATAACCAAGTTCCTTAGGACTTACGCATTGACGGATTCAAAAAAGTACTAAAATACTTTATAAAGTATCTGTGATCAGACGAATTAAACATGCT
>Ga0154420_1125_pt1 | contig 27927 bp, 25 predicted proteins | sample RifGroC1_FD_115924 | JGI IMG/M metagenome (GOLD analysis project Ga0154420, IMG submission 115924) | Acinetobacter sp. GWC1_38_13
CTGATCACAGATACTTTATAAAGTATTTTAGTACTTTTTTGAATCCGTCAATGCGTAAGTCCTAGTCTATAAAAAAAACTTGAATTTTGATGAGGCTGTTGTTAGATTTTGATTTAAGAAAGTGTTTAGATCAGTCTAAACAGTGTGGATTTAACCCAACTTGCCAGCACTAAAATGGCTAAATCGGAGGTCGAAATGACTACTCTTCGTATTGAATCTATTTTTTCAAATTTTTCTTTCTATAAGCAAAATTATCTCAATATAATTAACGATCCTTCCCAATATTATCAAGTCGTAGAAAGTGCAAATATTCATTTCGCAAGTTTTAGTGATGAACGCTTATATTTAGGTGATTTATTACAACTTTGGCTAGGTGATAAATGGACTGAGCATCAGCTTAAGACCTTAGCAAAATCGCATTATTTGTTGCCAACACAAGATGGGGTAAATGGTCGAAATTCTTTATTTCTTTTCGCTTTTAAAAAGCATAGTTTATTTAAACAAGCCTATGCATATGCTTGGAATACTTTAGAAAATAAAGTCCAAGAAATCGCTTTGAACGAAAGTTTCCCTTTCTATTGTCATTATTTGACATTAAGTCGTCCAAAACGGGTTTAATATTTCTGAAATAAAAAAGACCTGTACAAGACAGGTCTTTTTTATTTGTTTTTTAGGATTTAAGCTGTTTTCTCTGCTTCAATAGAAGCAATTGCAGCATCAACGCCTTCGATTGAATCAGCAGCATTTTTAATACGCGTTAGAGCATCTACCAACACTTCATCAGCAGTTGCGTATGAAATACGCATAAAGCCACCTAAACCAAATGCATCACCTGGTACAACTGCCACACCAGTTTCTTCGAGCAACCATTCAGAAAACTCTGTGCAAGATTTTAAGCCTTTAGCACGAATCAATGGGCGAATGTTTGCGTATGCGTAGAATGCACCATCTGCTGGTAAGCAAGAAATACCTTTGATTTCATTCAGACCATTCACAACCAAGTCATGGCGACGCTTAAATGCTTCAATCATAGGTTGAAGGACGTCTTGTGGACCATTTAATGCGGCTTCAGCTGCAACTTGTGAAATTGAAGTTGGGTTCGATGTAGATTGTGATTGAATGTTTTTCATCGCACCGATTAGTTTTGCTGGACCTGCAGCATAACCAATACGCCAGCCTGTCATTGCATAAGCCTTAGATACGCCATTGAGTACGATAGTGCGGTCGTATAAATCAGGAGCAATCGTCGCGATGTTATAGAATTCATCTTCCCAGCGGATTGGTTCATACATATCATCTGATGCAATTAAAACTTGCGGATGACGGCGTAGAACGTCAGCAAGAGCTTCTAACTCAGCTTTGGTATAAATCATACCTGTTGGGTTTGAAGGACTATTAAGTACTAACAAACGAGTATTTGGTGTGATCGCAGCTTCTAATTGTTCAGGTGTGATTTTGAAGCGTTGTTCTTCACCACATTTTACAATCACTGGTGTACCTTCAGCGATGATCACCATATCTGGATAACTTACCCAAAATGGTGCAGGGATGATGACTTCATCACCTTTATTTAAGAGCGCAAGAGCCAAATTAAAGAAACTTTGCTTACCACCACAAGATACTAAAATCTGGTTAGGTTGATAATCTAAATTGTTATCACGTTTTAATTTCGCAATAATCGCCTTTTTTAAGCTTGGAGTGCCGTCAACTGCTGTGTATTTTGTAAAGCCTTTGTTAATCGCTTCAATTGCTGCATCTTTGATGTGTTGAGGTGTATCAAAGTCTGGTTCGCCTGCACCTAAACCAATCACGTTTTTACCAGCAGCTTTAAGCTCTGCAGCTTTATTCGTAACTGCTAGTGTAGGGGACGGTTTGATAGCATTTACACGATCAGATAGACGTACGTCCACGGCATTATTCCTTCTTATGGGATTAAAAAATAAAAAGCATTATATTTTAGCTCAAATAAGCTGAGGTGTGGTCGAAAGTTGCCTTAATCGAATAAAAAGTTACCAAATACTGGAGATTTATAGGATTTTGTTTTTTACATATTTTATTTTTATCAAAATATCAAAAATCCTTTACAATAGCCGCTAGAAATTTAGATTTCGAGAGAATTTTAATGAGTACGCAACAACCAAAAGCCAAAAAAGCTTTGGTGAAATTACCTTTCCCGATGCCATCTGCGCAAGATGACTCAGATGAGCAGTCAACACACAATCAGGTGAGACCAAAACCTGAACAGTATGCTGATCGTACTTGGATGCCACCACGTGGCACACGTCGCTCAATGGGCAAGCGTTAATCAAGTCACAGTGTGATTAAAATAAAAAACCTCCCAGCTTGCGAGGTTTTTTTATAATCGTTCTATCTATTAACGATAAATGGTAACTGAGCTTACGATATTACTACTAGAAGCGTAAGTCATATTAGTACCTGAAATATTTTTGACGCTGTATTTGGTATTGCTCGTAAATCGGCTGATATTACCACTGTTCAATTGGCATTGACCTTGTGAATTTGTCGTGCAATTTACTGATGTTCCTCCAACACTAAAACCTCCACTTACTGTCGCATTTGCGATTGGTAAATTGTTTGAATCAGTCACAGTTGCAATGACATTAGCGCGCCATGTTCCTAACTTTGAAACGATTACAGAAGAACCAGTTAATTGGCTAATTCTAACAATCGAAGTCGGAGTAGTCGGCTGAGTTACGCTCGACACAGTGTTGTAAAGAAGCTTATTTGGACTACCAGCAACGTTTAATACAACATTCGCATTAGCAGAGCTGAGTAACTGAGTTGTTATCGTTTGAACAGTCGCTGTAGGGGAGCTTTCTAATAAAGTTGCAACGACACCAGCTACATGAGGTGATGCCATCGAAGTACCATTTAAATTGGCTGTCGCTGTGTTGCTACCAATCCATGCTGATGCAATATTGCTACCTGGTGCAAATAAATCTACGCAGCTTCCGTAGTTTGAATAACTTGCACGATTATCACTACTGTCTGTTGCTGCAACTGTAATTGCTTTTGCCGCTCGTGCAGGTGAGCTATTACATGCATCGGTATTTGAATTACCTGCAGCGACCACAGTAACGAAACCGTTATTCACGAGATTATCAACAGCAGTATCTAATGTACTGTATGCACTACCACCCAGTGACATATTCACTACAGCGGGTTTGCGACCATTTTGAATAATCCAGTCTAAGCCTGATATGACGCCACTCATTGCACCAGAGCCATTACAGTCTAGAACGCGCACTGGGGTGATAAGACTATTTTTAGCTACACCATATGTGGTGCCTGCTAAAGTTCCAGCTACATGTGTGCCATGACCATCACAATCTTCTGTCCCTCGACCATCATTGATCGCACTAAAACCATTTTGAATTCTGCCTGTAAATTCCTGATGTGTTGACAAGATTCCTGTGTCTACAACATAGGCATTAACACCTGCACCAGTATTTTCATAACTGAAGCTTTTGCTAAGTGGTAGATTGTTTTGATCAATTCGATCCAAGCCCCATGAAGGATTTGACTGTGTGGTTAGATTGGTTTGTATGACAGCATCTTGCTCAATAAAATTAACCTGAGGATTTCTTTGCATTGCCTGAATAAATTGCTCACTTGCTGTTTCAGGAATACTGATCGCAAAGCCGCGAACTGCTTTTGAATAAACAAATAGAATTTTCCCACCAAATTGTTGAGCGATATTTTTGGCAGCTGTACTCGGTAACTCAGATAATGGATTCAAAACCACAATATATTGATTTTTAATCGGTGTATTTGAATTTGTTGGGGCTTGAATCGTGCTTTTTAATTTGGGCGTTGCGACTGATAATGGAGTTGTAGATAGAGAGTTTGTTGTACTTTGATTGATCGAGTTGGTTTTAACTGGAGCAGTTGGATTTGTATTGCTTTGATTAAACGCAGCATAACTTAAAGCCATGATCGAAATTGCAGATGTTGCAACAATAAATTTACGAGATTGAGCTTTCATTCAGATGTCCCTATTGATTAAGTTTAATCACACAATCTGATCCTTATTATGTGTGCTTTTTATTCATCAGATGTTGATTATAGGCGGATAAAGTATGAAAGAAATAAGTCAGTGTGATGAAAGCTAAAATTTTTTGTAATAATATTGATGTAAATCAATTATGTACGCAGCAATGTGTGTCAGTTATCGAATAGAGAACCATGTAAACCAAATCTTGTATTTGTCATTATTGTGGGATTTGGTTTAGCTGATCTTATCAATTAACGATTTACACTATGATCAATTCGGATATCTCCATTCCATAGGTGAATGAAGTCATCTTCATCAAATTCGTATAGTTCCATCAATGCAATAATCGTCCCAATGAAAATCATCGGTTTTTCGTCATTTTCATCAAAATTAAATAAGCTAGATAAATGTTTGAGCGTATCGTTAATTTCATATTCACGACCACGATCATACCGATCACATGGGTACATCGGTTCTTTTAAAATTTGTAATGCAATTTGTTGCTGTTCAGGTGACAACGAAGTCGTGTTGAGAGCTTCTTCATAAGATTCATAACCGTATTCATCAAAAAAAATAACTTCATTTTTGATAAAAGCTTTCACCCATTCTTGAGTCAATGTTGGGAAAAGTCTTTTGCGGTCAGGTTCTAAATAGGGTTTGAAGGATTGTGGGAAAATCACATTATTTGAAATGCCTTCAAACAATGGTGCAATTTCCGAAAATTTATAACCCGCACTTCCACATCCAAGAGCAGTCACAAAATACTTCATTTTGGGATGATTTTTCGTATAAATTTTAAAATCATTAACGTAATGTTCGATCTGTGGAAGAGGCATTTGTTGCAAATGTTCATTGAGCGTTGGAATAGCAAAACTTTGACCAGCCCAACCACGACCAACACCTTTTACCGCCGCAAAATGTTGTGCAGCTATACGTGCAGCTCCAGTATCATGAATACCTGCTAAATTACTTCCAAAAACAAAAACAGTGTCTTCTGGAAGCTCTGTAATGATTGTTTCGTCATGGTATTGATATGTCATTGGAATTCGTATTTTGCGTTGTCGTTGCAACCATGTTGCTATTGATTTGTAATAGGGTCAAGTAAAAAAATATTTAATTGTTATGCTAAGAATTTCAAATTCTTAAGTGCCTTTTTTATTTCAAATCAGTTAAGGGAATTGCGATAAAATTCTCGTGACATGAAATTCACATCTTATTGTCTAAGCTCAAGTTTGAAAAATGATTAATCTTTAGGTGATCCAAATGAGTATCGTTGTTGCTGGGGCTTCAGGTGGAATTGGTCATGCACTTTTTAAACAGTTAATTCATCAACCTATAAAGCAAGTTTATGCTATTAGTCGCCAGAAGCTTAGAGAATGTGATTTACAAGCTGACTTGTCAGACCCAGATCAAATAGACCATGTACGAGAATTTTTGGATCATATTCAGGTTTCAGAAATTTATTGTTGTGCAGGTGTGCTGCATGAAGATCTTAATATGCCTGAGAAAATGTTAAGTCAAATTCGAGATGAATGGATTTATAAATCTTTGTCACAAAACGTAATGACTCATGTCCATCTTGCACAAGCCTTAGCCCCAATTCTAAATAAAAATTATGATCTAAAATGGCTCTCCTTGTCGGCTAAAGTCGGGAGTTTGGAGGATAATAGCTTAGGAGGATGGTATAGCTATAGAATGACCAAAGCCGCACTGAATATGTTCATTAAAAATTTAAGTATTGAATGGGCACGTAAATCTTCAAATATTCTCGTGGCAAGTATTCATCCAGGAACAACGGATTCAGAATTATCTAAACCATTCCAACGCAATATTTCACCAGAAAAATTATATAGTGCTGAGCAAACTGCCGATCGGTTAATTGCCGTGATGAACAACTTATCTAAACATCAGCATGGGAAATTATTAAATTGGGATGGGCAGTTGTTACCTTATTAATAAAATGCAACTAAACTTGAAAAGCAGCAACTAGCCCAGATTGATTTGTTAAACTATTTTTAAATTTTATCAAAGAGTGTGCTTGTGAGCGAAAATCAACCTTTCGACTTAGTGACAAATTACCAACCCGCGGGAGATCAACCACAGGCGATTGAAAAATTAGTCAAAGGAATTGAGCAAGGTTTTCGCAATCAATTGTTGTTAGGGGTAACAGGTTCTGGAAAAACCTATACGATGGCAAATGTGATTGCTCAAACACAACGCCCAACCATCGTCATGGCACATAACAAAACCCTAGCAGCACAGCTTTATGGAGAATTTAAAGCCTTTTTTCCAAATAATGCGGTTGAGTACTTTGTAAGTTATTACGATTATTATCAACCTGAAGCTTATGTTCCTTCTTCAGATACGTTTATTGAAAAAGACTCAGCGATCAATGATCACATCGATCAGATGCGACTTTCTGCAACTCGTGCATTATTAGAACGCAGAGATGCAATTATTGTTGCTTCAGTATCGGCGATTTATGGTTTGGGTGATCCAAATGCTTATATGCAAATGCTATTGCATATCGTGCAAGGGGATCGCGTCAGCCGAGATGACATTATTCGTCGTCTAGTTGAAATGCAATACACACGCAACGAGTTAGAGTTTTTACGCGGTACTTATCGAATCCGTGGTGAAATTATTGATATTTTTCCTGCTGAATCTGATCAAGATGCCATTCGCGTTGAACTGTTTGATGATGAGGTTGACTCGATTCGATGGTTTGATCCTTTGACAGGTAAATTGGTGCGTAAAGTTCCTCGTGTAACAATCTATCCGAAAAGTCATTATGTAACACCAAAAGATCATCTAACCCGTGCGATTGATACGATTAAAGATGAATTAAAAGATCAGCTTAAATTTTTCAAAGACAATGATAAATTGCTCGAAGCTCAACGTATTGAGCAACGTACACGCTATGATTTAGAAATGATGCAACAGCTCGGGTATACCAACGGGATTGAGAATTACTCACGTCATCTTTCAGGTCGAGGAGCAGGTGAGGCACCACCCACCTTGTTTGATTATATTCCTGAAGATGCTTTGCTGATTATTGATGAATCGCATGTAACAGTTCCTCAAATTGGGGCGATGTACAAAGGAGACCGCTCGCGCAAAGAGAACTTAGTGAATTACGGTTTCCGTTTACCGAGTGCTTTGGATAACCGTCCTATGAAATTTGAAGAGTGGGAGCGCATTGTTCCGACGACGGTATTTGTCAGTGCAACACCAGCGCAATACGAGTTGGAAAAGTCAGAACAAATTGTTGAGCAGGTGGTTCGTCCTACAGGGTTAATTGATCCTGAAATTGAAGTACGTCCAGTATTGACGCAAGTGGATGATGTTTTATCTGAGATTAATATTCGTAAACAAGTCAATGAACGTGTCCTTGTGACCACACTGACCAAGCGAATGGCTGAAGATTTAACTTCATATCTAAAAGAGTATGGTGTCAAGGTAGCTTATCTGCATTCTGATATTGATACGGTTGAGCGTGTAAAGATTATTCATGAATTACGCACAGGTGTGCATGATGTACTGGTTGGGATCAACTTGTTGCGTGAAGGTTTGGATATGCCAGAAGTCTCTTTAGTCGCTATTTTAGATGCGGATAAAGAAGGGTTCTTGCGTTCAGAACGGTCATTGATTCAAACTATTGGTCGTGCGGCTCGTAATGTGAAGGGTAAAGCAATTTTATATGCTGATCGCATTACTGATTCTATGCGTAAGGCTATGGATGAGACTGAGCGTCGTCGCAATAAGCAAATCGAGTTCAATGAGCTTCACTGTATTACACCACGCAGTGCTGTGCGACAAACCATTAAAGAAATTGATACTGGCGAAGTGCTCAGTGATGATGAGATCGATGAAAAAGTGCTTGAGCAAGCTCAGTCAATCAGTGCTGATGAGCAACACTTACTCTCTGATCCAAAGTTATTTGCAAAACACATTTCTAAATTGGAAAAGGAAATGTTGAAAGCATCGAAAGAGTTACAATTTGAGCAAGCAGCTCGATTACGTGATGAGATTGTTCGAATGAAAGCGCATATGTTGCAGTCATAATTGTGGAGATAAATCCTGTTAGATGATACATATCGCAACAGTTTTTGTTTATAAATTGGGCTATGTTACTAAGCTAACTATATGACTATTTATAACAAATTTCTGTTTTGAGGATTTCCCATGCCATTTATTAAAACTTTTCCAAAAGCGAGTTGGAGACTAGCTAAAATTGCAGTGGGTGGTGTTGTTCTAACAGGTTTGGCTGCCGGCACAATTGCATATGCTCAAACAAAGCCTTTAGCAACTGTTGATAAGGTGGAGTTGGATAAGTATTTGGGAGTATGGTACGAAGTTGCACGCAAACCTATGTTCTTTGAACGTAAATGTGCTTACAACGTTTCAGCGACTTATACACTTAATGAAAATGGCAATATTGTTGTTGATAATAAATGTTATGACAAAGATGGAAATTTACAGCAAAGTATAGGCGAAGCCTTTGTCGTAAATGCTCCATTTAACTCAAAATTAAGTGTGAGTTTTTTACCAGAAAGTGTTAGATGGATTCCTTTAGCACGTGGCGACTACTGGATTTTGAAATTGGATGAAGAATATCAAACAGTTTTAGTTGGTGAACCGAGACGTAAATATTTATGGGTATTATCTAGAACCCCTAATCCTAAAAAAGAAACCATCTTAGAATATTTAAACTATGCAAAATCTCTAGGTTTTGATGTTAGCGATGTAATTTTTCCCGACCATCGATAAATAAGTTATACTTATTCGAAACCATGCTTGCATGGTTTTTTTATTTTTATATAGTGGATAAGTCAAGTATTTATTAGGGCGTCTAATAACGCTGAGGTTCAAAATGTTTAAAGGAATAGCCTATTCTATTTTGGCTTCAGTAACGTTCGGTGTTTTATATTTTTATACTCAGTTTTTGGGTGCGCTCGATAGTGAGCAAACCTTTGGTTGGCGTATTATTGCGACATTACCTTTTTTAACTTTATTTATGTGGATGAGTGGCGATTTGGTTCATATCAAATCGATCTTTGAAAGAATATTAGCTAAGCCAAGTTTAATTCTATTATTAATAATTACTTCGATACTTACCTCAGCGCAACTTTGGTTGTTTTTATGGGGGCCTATGCATGGTCGGGGGTTACAAGTTTCTTTAGGTTATTTTCTGCTTCCTTTGGTTTTAGTGCTAGCAGGAAGTGTTCTTTATGGCGAAAAACTCTCAAAATTTCAGTGGGTTGCAGTTTTACTAGCTGTATTTGGGGTGGGGCATGAGGTTTGGCGACTGGGAAGTATTGCTTGGGAAACCGCATTTGTAGCGATAGGCTATGCCGCTTATTTTATTTTAAGAAAGCAGATACATACCGATAATTTGGGTGGTTTTTGGTGGGATTTATTGTTGATACTGCCAATTGCTATTTTGCTTACACATACAGGAGCAACACCTTATGTGAAGTTTTTAGAGTTTCCAAGTTTATTTTTTGTGGTTATTGGTCTAGGTTTACTTAGTGCAATTGGTCTGGGGAGTTACATTTTAGCTAGTCGATATTTGCCATTAATTATTTTTGGTCTATTGGGCTATTTAGAGCCTGTTTTGTTGGCGCTTGTGTCTTTATTACTTGGTGAAAAAATTGGTGCGGAAGAGTGGCTGACTTATATTCCTATTTGGTTGGCAGTATTGGTGCTAATTTTAGAAGGTACTTTACATCTCTTGGAGCAGAAACGACGTCAGAATCAACTTGAGGTCAACCTCAAGCACTATCCCAAACGTATAAAACCAAACAATGAAGTAGAATAACGAAGTAGGTGTAGTTGTTTTTGGGAGCTGCGAAGATTATGAGTGAGTGAATTGATAAGAGTATTGCCTGAATAGAAATGATTTTCTAATAATCATAAAAATAATTATAGGTATTTTATGAATTTATAGTCAATTGGGACAAAATCTTAGCCCGATTAGCAGCTTTTGATTCAATATTGATGATAATTCTATTACAATTGTGGCGTTTTAAAATTCACGCCCAGTATATATAAATTAGAGGACGTAACTGTGAGCAAAGAAACTATCATTGCCTTACACGCAGAACACCAAGGTCGTTGGAAAAACCGTGAAGAAATCGCGGAACGCATGATTACCTTAATTGGTCAATTATACCGTGAGAAAAATATTGTTGTTTCTGTTTACGGTCGTTCTTTAATTAACCGTTCAGTGATCCAAATTTTAAAAACTCATCGTCGTACACGTATGTTAGACGTTGAGCTTTCAGTTGTTCACACCTTCCCAATCTTGGAAGCGTTGATGAAAGTTGAAAATATTGGTTCTGCAGAAGTTGATATCGGCAAACTTGCTGTTGAATATAAAAATCAAGGTGGTGATGTTGACGCTTTTGTTGCAAACGCTGTTTCTTCTATCCAAGGTAATTCAGAAGCTGCTGAGCCAAAAGATGTTGTGCTTTACGGTTTTGGTCGCATTGGTCGTATCTTAGCGCGTTTAATCATCAGTCAATCTGGTTTAGGTCGTGGCTTAAGTTTAAAAGCGATTGTTGTGCGTAAATCATCTGATGGTGACTTATCAAAACGTGCTTCTTTGTTACGTCGTGATTCAATTCACGGTACATTCGACGGCACAATCTCAGTTGATGAAGAAAACGAAGCAATCATTGCAAATGGTCAATTCATCAAAGTGATTTATGCATCAAGCCCAAGCGAAGTAGATTACACAGCTTACGGTATTGATAATGCTCTTCTTATCGACAACACAGGTAAATGGCGTGATGTTGATGGTTTAAGCCAACACTTACAATGCGCTGGCGTTGCTCGTGTTGTGTTGACTGCACCTGGTAAGGGTGACATGAAGAACGTTGTATTTGGTGTGAACCAAGCTGATATCTTAGATGAAGACAAAATCATCTCAGCAGCAAGCTGTACAACGAATGCAATTACACCTGTATTAAAAGTTTTAGATGACAAATACAAAGTATTAAATGGTCATGTTGAAACAGTTCACTCATTCACTAACGACCAGAACTTGATCGATAACTATCACAAGGCTGATCGCCGTGGTCGTGCAGCTACACTAAACATGGTTATTACTGAAACTGGTGCTGCTAAAGCTGTTGCTAAAGCCTTACCAGCACTTAAAGGTAAATTAACTGGTAACTCAGTACGTGTACCTACACCAAACGTTTCTCTTGCGATCTTGAACTTAACGTTAGAGAAAGAAGTAGATCGTGAAGAAGTAAACGAATATATTCGTCAAATTTCGATCAACTCTAATCTACAAGGTCAAATTGGCTATACAAACTCAACTGAGGTTGTATCTAGTGACTTTATCGGTTCTCGTACTGCGGGTGTATTTGATGCGCAAGCAACAATCACTTCTGGTAACCGTTTAACTGCTTATGTTTGGTATGACAACGAAGTGGGTTATAGCTGTCAAGTTTTACGTATTGCTGAACAAATGTGTGGCGTGAGCTATGCAAAAGTTCCTGCTGAAACAAATGCATAATATTTGTTAGCAAAGCTATACAATAAAAGCCCAGTTTAGACTGGGCTTTTTAATTGACTCTACAGAATCTATGCAGATTAAAACATTAAAATAGACGAAAATAATCACAAAGGGATAGGATTAGTTAGGATTACTTCATTGTTGCAGTTTAGACGTTTATTGGCGATATTTGGTCTTATCATTGTTGCAAACCTATGTGGTGTTTATATTGCAATGTGGGTATTTAAACACTTCAATATTTATATACCTTTAAAAGATCAAGATGTTGCGATTGATTTGCAAGAACCATTGCAAGTCCGTGTAAAAGTAAAAGATGCACTTAATGTAGATGTTGCTGGTCGAGTCAATGCAAAAATCCCAATAGATGAGCAGCTTAATGTTCCTTTAACACAAACACTTACACCAAGAGTTTATTTTGATAATCTCGTACCAATTAGTACAACTATTCCAGTTAAAGAAACGATTCAGGTAAATCAAAATTTACCAATTGATACCAAAGTTCAAGTTAAAATATTAGGTAATGATGTCACGTTGCCATTAAAAGGCACGATTCCATTAAAACTTGCTGTGCCGATAGATATTCAAGTTCCTTTACATCAAAAAGTTCATTTGAAATTTGATGCGCCTGTACGAACAGTGCTTAAAGAAAATCTAAATATTCCTCTAAAAGCACAACTTGATGCCAATATTCCAATTCAAGGAAAATTAAACGTACCGATTACTTCTGAGTTAAGTGCATCGGTAGATGTGAAAAATACACTTTCTGTAAAAATTGCAGACGGTGAGTTGAAAATTCCACTATCTACAATGTATTTAGATCGTGTGAAAACTCAACCTGTTGATGAGCCTGCATCACCTCATGAAGTTAAAATAGGTGAGTAATGGATATCACCAAATCACTTAAAAGTTTATTGATCAGTTTTGTGATTCTCACTACGTTAGTGGCGATTTTATTTTGGTTTTATCTGAATATTCAGGCATCTTTGATTGTATCTGCTGAACAAGCTGATATTCGATTGCCTGAATCTTTAGGAACTAAAATTCAGGTAGGGGAACATTTACGAGTTCGGTCTGAAGGTCAATTACAAACTACTTTAGATATTGATCGCACATTGCAATTGCCGTTAAAAGGAAAATATTTAGCTGATTTGAGTTTTGAAGTTGAAACACCAATTACGGTCAACATTAATTATCAAACGATGTTGAAAGTGGATGAGCTTATGCCTATTGAAACATCCACTGATTTAATTTATCAAAATAAATTATTGCCTAAATTTCCACTCAAATTGAATGTGCCAGTTAAGTTAGATATACCATTTGAATTAAAGCGGACATATACCATTCCAGTTAAAATTGTGTTTGATGGTCCCGTTCATTTTGGATTCGATGAATCGGTTACACTTCCTGTAAAACATCAATTTAAGCCAAGCTTTTATATGAATGATGCTATCAATATGAGTAATATTTCCTCATTCAACGCAATCATGTATAACTCAGTGCAAGACACAAAAGCGAATTTAGATATGAAAATGGATTTGCCATTGAAGAATGTAAAGCCTTAAAGGTAACAAAAAACTCTTTTTTAGCGTTTGATATGCATTTGCTGATTATTCTATTCGAGAAATTTATTAAAATGTGGCAAAATAGTCCGCTTTTAAGATTTTAGAGGATTGGCACATGCGCTTTGTTGATGAAGCAGTCATAACCGTAGAGGCTGGCGACGGTGGCAATGGCGTAGCCAGTTTTCGCCGTGAAAAATTTGTCCCTTTTGGTGGCCCTGATGGGGGCGATGGGGGACGTGGCGGAAGTATCTATATTCAAGCCGATGATGATACCAGCACCCTAGTTGATTATCGTTACACACGACGTTTCCGTGCTGAACGTGGTAAGAATGGTTCAGGTGCGAACTGTTCAGGTCGTGGTGGCGAAGACATTATTTTAAAAGTACCTGTTGGTACAACAATTGTAGATACCGAGTCAGGCGACATCATTGGTGATTTAGTTGCTGACGGTCAGCGTGTAAAAGTGGCAAACGGTGGCGATGGTGGTTTGGGAAATACTCACTTCAAATCATCTACCAATCGTTCACCACGTAAATGTACACACGGGATCAAAGGTGAGTACCGTGAAGTTCGTTTAGAATTGAAAGTTTTAGCAGATGTAGGTTTGCTCGGTATGCCGAATGCTGGTAAATCGACATTTATTCGTGCTGTAAGTGCGGCAAAACCAAAAGTTGCTGACTATCCATTTACAACGATGGTTCCGAATCTTGGTGTTGTAGATGCAGATCGTCATCGTTCATTTGTTATGGCTGATATTCCTGGATTAATCGAAGGTGCAGCTGAAGGTGCAGGGTTAGGGATTCGCTTCTTAAAGCACTTGGCGCGTACACGTATTCTTCTGCATATTGTTGATGTACAACCAATTGATGGTTCAGATCCAGCTTATAATGCACGTGCAATTTTAGCTGAATTAGAAAAATTCTCTCCGACATTAGCAAAACTTCCGATTGTTCTTGTACTAAATAAACTTGATCAACTTCCTGAAGAATCGAGAGATGAGTGGTGTCAGCACATTCTAGATGAATTACAGTGGACTGGTCCTGTATTTAAAACTTCTGGTTTAATGGCAGAAGGTACTAAAGAAGTTGTTTATTACTTAATGGATCAAATCGAGCAACAACGTGAGCGTGAAGTTGAAGATCCAGAGTACGCTGCAGAAATTAAAGCATTACGTGAACAGCTTGAAGCTGAAACGCGTGAACAAACCATCGCAGCAAAAGAAGCATATCGTGCTATGCGTAAAGCTCAGCGTGAAGCTGACTTGGACGATGATGAAGATTTTGATGATGATGAAGATGAAGGCGGCGTAGAAAGTATCTACGTTCGTGATTAGTGAACCGAGGATAAAATGATAGAAGTGGTCGATGGGCAACGTCAGCTCAATGCGTGTAAACGAATCGTTGTTAAAATCGGATCATCTCTACTCACTGCAAATGGTCAAGGTTTAGATCTGAATGCGATCTCCCACTGGGCGAAGCAAATTGCTGATCTACACAATGCTGGACACGAGATCATACTCGTGTCTTCAGGAGCAGTTGCAGAAGGGATGGTACGCATGAAGCTTGCGAGTCGACCCACTGATCTACCCAGTTTGCAGGCTTGCGCTGCAATTGGTCAAATGGGACTGATTCATACATGGTCTAGCGTACTTGATCAGCATGGTATCCAAACTGCGCAAGTACTCCTTACACATGATGATCTAGCTGACAGACGTCGCTATTTAAACTCATGTGATGCTCTACAGAATTTAATCGATTGGCGAGTCATTCCTGTAATTAATGAGAATGATACGGTATCAACTGACGAAATTCGTTTTGGTGATAATGATACTTTAGCAGCAATGGTTGCGGGGCAAGTTCAGGCTGAATTGTTGATTATTTTGACTGATCAACAAGGGATGTTTGATTCAGATCCACGCAGTAATCCTAATGCTAAATTATTCTCATCTGTTCGTGCATTAGATGATACGCTGTTTGAAATGGCAGGCGGTGGTGGCGTACTTGGTCGTGGTGGTATGGTTACCAAGGTTCGCGCAGCTCGCCTTGCTGCAAAATCAGGTTGTCCAACTTTAATTGCCAGTGGTGAAAGTGAGAATGTACTTGCTCGTTTGATGGCGGGTGAAATGTTGGGCACTTTATTTACGACTGATAATGACCGTGTCACAGCACATCAGCAATGGTTGGCTGCGCATTTGCAAACAGCGGGTCGTTTAGTTATAGATGACGGTGCAGTTGAAGCGATCAAACTTAAACATCGTAGTTTGTTACCTGTAGGTGTCAAGGCGATAGAAGGGCATTTCGATCGCGGTGATGTTGTGGAATGTGTAGATAAGAGTGGTGCTAGAATTGCCGTTGGTCGTGTGAATTTTAGTTCGCGCTCAGCTGAAATGGTTAAGGGACTGTCTTCCGAAAAAGTCTACCAAGTACTTGGTGAAGCACGTTCACTAGAAATGATCCATCGTGATCACATGGCGATTTATTAATTTACTCTGCTGTATAAAAAGCTCGCTTCAAGCGAGCTTTTTTTATATTTGTTTAACATTCTTCCATATGTCATGGTCTTTAGAATCATCGACTTTTGGTAATGGCTTATCTTCGCCAACCATATAGGTAAAATCAGCAATAGATAGCATTTCTAAGTCTTCTTCACTGTTACCATACGCATAAATATGTTGATAATTAGAGAGATTATATTGATCCAATATACGTCGTTTCTTCTGCTCTCGACTACAATCTTCTGACTGATAAAAACCAGTTAAATGACCATTTTGTATTTCAGTTACTGTACAAATAAGTTCGATATTTAAAAATTTACAAACATATTTAAGGTATAAATCAATTGAAGCAGAAACCAGCACAATATGATCGCCACGTTGTTGATGTTTATGCAATTGTTTCATTAAATTTGAATCAAGTTTTTTAATTATTTTTTTTGCATAATCTTGCGATAGTTGATCTACAAAATCGACGGGAATATCTTTGAACATGCTTTGATAAAGTTTTGGTCTCATTGCATGTGCTGGATATAAATTTAAATAATAGGCTTGAATCCATGGCAGAATTTTCAAGCCATTTTTTACAATATGACGCTTTGAAAGGGTATAAAAGATAAACCCAGTAAAACTATCTTTGGGATATAAAGTCCCGTCAAAATCGAAGAGTGCAAGATTTATAGTTTGATTCTTTTTGCTTTTAGCATGCATTGCTCATAACGCCCGTTAACACGACTTGCAAACCAATTTGTATTGTAATCACGACTCAATTTAGGTCCTGAAATGACCACTTGAGGCATGACAGCATACATTGGTTCTTTGTTGGTTTTCTTTTGATAAAGTTTTTGAACAGCTAAGTAAGTTTGAGTATCTTCAAATTTTTTCTCTTTTTCTTTTTTCAGATCGGCACGAATTTGTCGTGGAGTTACCAATACATTATTTTGAGCAAAAACAGCAATTAATTCTTTTTCAGTTTGGCTTTGTGTGGATTTTACATCACCGTCTTTATTGTATAGGAGTAAGTCACCATCTAAACTAATTTCAGCTTCTGTTAATGCACCTAGCATTTTTTGGAAAGCAGCATTACGGCTCGAATACATCCCAGAGTTATAATCTGCAAAACGATAAATTGCTTCATCATAATCAGCAGGGTATTCCATTAAACGATGAATACCGTAGTATAGACCACCATACTGAGTGTAAAGATCATTGCGTAACTCGGCTATGCCTCCAGCTTTACGTTTATGTTCTTTTGCATAATTGATATGTACTTGCATTGAGCCTAATGTGGTGATTGGATTTAACTTCTCACCAATGTCTTGCCCAACCAGTTTGGCTGCGCCTGTTAATGCACTCACATGATAATGTTGAGCCATGTAATCGAAAATTTCTCGATAGAGTAAGTCTAATTCGCGTTCAGTTTGTACTTTACGCATCTGGCTCATATAGTTGTTTTCTGGTGAAGGTTGGTTTTTGAGTACATCTTCAAAATAACCAGCGACTGTGCCACCAATTTTTTCGCCAAGTTTTGCTTCGAACTTTTCTTTTAGTCTTGAGTTAATTTCCTCAACCGCTTTTGCACCTAATCCAGGTACTGTAGGGTCAGCAACAAAGTTCGATTCTTGATCGACTACAGCGACAATACTACATACATTTTGCTTAGTTTTAGGAATGCTTAGCTCTTGCATAATATCGAAAATATCTTGAGACCAAGATTCACGATCATTTACACGTGCAGGAATGACCTTTCTGATTTGATCAGCCTCCATCTCAGGATCTTTGTCACTTGACCACCAAGCATTATCACCACAAGCGGCTAAGCTTATGCATGCAGTTAAGATGCTAATAGTCTTGAAAAAGGGACGAGTCGAAGTCGATTTATTCATAATCAGTGCAACACCGCATAAAAAGATGAGCTGAATGGGCGAATGAAGTATACTATGTTGATCAGAATTTGTAAGAAAATATATGTATATTGGTCCATATCAACTGTCAAATAATTTGATTGTCGCACCTATGGCAGGTGTAACCGATAGACCGTTCAGAACCTTATGTAAATACTTTGGTGCAGGTCATGCGGTTAGTGAAATGATGACCGCTGATAAAACGCTTCGCATGAGCAAAAAAAGTTTGTACAGAGCTAATTTTGATGGTGAACTTGCTCCAATTTCAGCACAAATAGCTGGCTCTGATCCAGAGCAACTTGCTGAAGCTGCAAGATATCAGGTTGCGAATGGCGCACAAATCGTTGACATCAATATGGGATGTCCTGCGAAAAAAGTATGTAATAAACTCGCGGGTTCGGCTTTATTGCAAGATGAAGATCTCGTGGCAAGGATTTTAGATGCTGTCGTTGCAGCAGTGGATGTACCTGTAACTTTAAAAACACGCCTTGGCTTTTTAAATGGTGAGGAAAATATTCTTCGTGTCGCGAAGCGTGCCGAGGATGCAGGTATAACAGCTTTAGCTTTACATGGTCGTACACGTGAAGATATGTATTTAAATACTGCTCGCTATGAATTAATTCGTGAAGTTAAAAAAAACATAAATATTCCCTTGATTGCGAATGGCGATATCGATAGTCCTGAAAAGGCAAAATATGTCTTAGATTATACTGGTGCTGATGCTGTTATGATCGGGCGTGCTGCTCAGGGACGACCGTGGATTTTTAGAGAAATTGCGCATTATCTTGAGACAGGGGAGCACTTGGCGGCACCAGAAATTGTAGAAGTGAAACAAGTTTTAATGGGGCATTTAGCTGAGCTGTATCAATTTTATGGTGAATACTCAGGATGCCGTATAGCCCGTAAACATATTGCTTGGTATACGAAAGGTTTACGCTCTAGCAACGAATTTCGTCAAAACATGTATAAAGTTGAAAATACAGCTGATCAAGCCAAAGTGGTTGAGTCTTATTTTGACCAATTATTAGATCAAGGTCGACGCATGAGTGATGTACAGGTTGAGCAAGTAAATTTATTGGAAATAAAATAGAAATTTTTACTGTTTTTCTTTAAAAAATGCCTGTAATTCATATTACAGGCATTTTATTTTATTCTAGATGCGCAGTGATTTTCTTTAAAATCTGAAAAATCACATCGAACTCGCTTTGTAGAGGAGTACTTTTGCGAGTTACTAAAGCGAGTGTGCGGCTTGGGGCATCACCGATCGATTTGACAGCAATTTCTTCATTAAAATGAATCATACTGTTCTTCAAAGCTATCTCAGGTAATAAAGTAAAACCTAAATCAGAAGACACCATTTCAACAAGCGTTGGTAGTGAACTCGCTTTTAAACGGTGATCATTTTTTCGTTCGCCGACTGGGCAAGCACTCAGAGTATGATCACGTAAACAATGTCCTTCTTCTAAAAGCATGAGACGTGTTAAATCTAAATCATCTAATGAAGTTGCTTCAGCCGCATTCTTATCATTTTTATTGTAAACAACAAATAAGTTTTCTTTAGCGATTTCAGCAACTTTTAAACCACGAGTATCGAATGGCAAAGCAAGAACGATCATATCTAAATTGCCGTGTTCTAATTTTTCGACAATTTTCTCACTTTGTGCTTCATGTAGATGAAGTTGTATTTTAGGAAGTTGACGATGAACTTCATCTAAAAGTTGTGTCAAGATAAAAGGTGCGATTGTAGGAATAATTCCAAGATGCAAATCACCTGTTAATGGTTCGCTCATTTCTCGGCTTAGGCGCATCAAATCTTGTGCATCAGCTAGTAATACACGCGCACGGGCAACAACCTGTTCACCTAGAGGAGTCAAACGGACGTTTTGACGATCACGCTCAACTAAGACGCCACCTAAAAGACGCTCCAATTCCATAATGCCACCCGATAATGTTGATTGGGTAACAAATGATCGACGAGCTGCTTCAGTAAAATGTAAAGTTTCTGACAACGTAACTAAATATGATAGCTGTCTTAATGAGGGTAATGCAGCCATAGTGTCCTAGTGTGATGATTTAAAGTGATGTGCAAACAAACCACTAAGTTGAGGAATGAAATGTGCAGGAATATCATGCCCCATTCCATGAATTAATTCAAACTTAGCACCAGAAATCGCTTTTGCAACCGCTTTCCCATGACTTGGCGGTAATAAGCGATCTTTTGAACCGTGTACCACTAATGTTGGTTGATTAATAGTCTTATTAAGTGGCAGCAATGAACCTGTACATAATATTGCTAAAAATTGTTGAAGTACACCCGCTGGGTAGAAACTACGACGATATAGTTTACGAATAGTCTGAATTGCTTCTACTTGGTTAACGTATCCAGGAGAGCCGATAATATGAAATACTTTTAAACTATGATTGACGATCGCATCTTCATCATGAGCTTCAGGTTTTCCAATTAAGCTAAAGAGCTGTTTCGGAAAAGGTGGTGGTAAAAACGGCTGATTATTACTTGTAAATAAAAGACCGATTTTCTCAACTTTTTCTGGATATTTAGCTGCTACGATTTGTGAAATCATGCCACCCATAGAGGCACCGATAATATAGGTTTTTTCTAAACCTAGCTGATCTATTAGCATAGCCACATCGTCAGCCATATCATAAAGCGTGTAGGGCGCACCTTCATTGGTTAATCCGACCATGAATCGACTCATGAGTTTCATGGTATTCAGCCGTTGTCCTTTATGACGAACTTTTGAAGATAAACCAATATCACGATTATCGAATCGAATAACACGAAATCCTTGATCAATTAGGGATTTGCAAAAAAAATCTGGCCAAAACAGCATTTGCGCGCCTAAACCCATTACCAACAAAATTGTTGGATGCTCAGGATTTCCCCCAACTTCAACATGTAACTCAATGCCATTACCCAAAGTAACTTTGGTTTCTTGCATAAATGGAGCATAAGGAGAGACATTAAATTGAAGTGCGCTGTTCATGGTATTCATTCCAAGTTGAATTGTTTTTATCTACTTTCGGGAGAGAGTTTATTGGAACCCATTTCTCAATAAACTGTGTTATTTAAACCTTAAGCTTGAGCAGGAATCAAGTCCGGTACGAGTTTAGTTAAAGTTAAACGCTGTTTACCAGCAGTTGCACCTAATAAAACAAAACCTCTTAATGTCCCTTCAGCATCAGTTGCTTTAGCAAGCATACCATCATCAAACTCTTCAGTTTCCCAATTCACTTCAACATCAATTGGTGCAGGTAAAACAGTAAGAGGTGCAGCTGGTGTTTTTACCGCAACTGGCATAGCAGGGTAATGAACATTTGTGCTTTGACCACTTAAAGTTTTTGCTAAAGCACGTGCTTGTTGCATGATAGGCATGACGTATGGAAGCAAAGTTCCATTTACTTCAGCACAGTCACCCACTGCATAGATATCAGCTTGATTGGTCTCTAGTAGTGTATTTGTGATAATACCTCGACTAGTTTGAATATCGGCAGCTTTGGCTAAAGCAGTGTTTGGTTGTAAACCGATAGCAGAAAGAACAATATCTGCAACCAAAGTTTGTCCATTCGCCAAAGTCACAGCGTAGTCTTCACCATCATTAATTTTGGTAACTTTCTCAACTGTAGTTGAAAGTACAAATTTAATCCCAGCTTCTTCTAAGTTAGTTTTAAATGCTTCAGCAACATGAGTCGGTAATAAGCGTCCAAGTGGTTGAGGTGCTAAATCAATGACGGTAACGTCATAGTTGCTATGCAATAAGTCATTCGCAAATTCACAGCCAATCAATCCAGCTCCGAGAATCACAACGCGTTTGTCTTTGCGTTTTGCTAGATTTTCACGGAATACACTATAGTCAACCAATGAGTTGACCACGTGAATATCTTCACTACCATCGCCCGCAATTGCTAAACGAATCGGATTTGCACCCACTGCAAGCACTAATTTTGAATAGGCTTGTTTGAAAATCTCACCATTTTTTTCTAACGTGATTTCGTGGTTTTCTGGATGAATTTCTTTTAACAAAGTTGCCGCTTCAATACTCATATTGAGTTGGGCTGCCATTTTAGCAGCATCACCTAGAGCAATTTGTTCAGGTGCTTTATTACCTGCAAAAGCATTGGATAATGTTGGTTTAGCATAGTTTACCGCATCATCCGCGCAGATCATCATGAGTTCTTGTTCAGGACTCAGTTTACGGAATTCTCGTGCAACAGTATAACCAGCCATGCCTGATCCGATGATGACGATAGGATGCATTACATTCTCCAATTTTTTTAATTTAAAAATAAAACATAAGAAAAAAAGACCATGATAATCATGGTCTTTTTGTTCTATTTAGATTTCAACCATTTCAAAATCAGCTTTTGAAACGCCGCAATCTGGGCAAGTCCAATCATCTGGGATGTCTTCCCATTTTGTCCCTGCTGCAATGCCGTCTTGTGGCCAGCCTTCTGCTTCGTCATAAATCCAACCACAAACGATACATTGATATTTTTTCATGTGACTCTCCAAACTGATAGGTATGCTCAAATTGCCTTTCAGTAAAACTATTCCATAATGTCGTTACGATCGCTGCAATAGAACTAACTTGTGTTGATCGGGAGTTAGATTTTTACGCAGAACGACATTTAAGTAAAGTAAATGCAAGAGTTTAATCATTTATGTAAAAAGTGGTATGGCAATTTGGGCCGAAAGTCTTGTTATTTGAGCAATTACTCTAATTAATTTTATATCGAGGACTTTATTATTTGCTGAAAATAATGAAACGTATAAGTTTGGTTTGAATAAAAAACATACATTTGAAAATCAGTTATGATGAATTATCACAATAATAAGGACGTTATATTTATGAAAACGCTGAGTTACAACATTAAAATTTATGCGACCCCTGAAAGAGTCTGGGACATATTATGGGGAACTGAAACCTATAATGTTTGGACAAAATTCTTTTCTTGTGATTCCCAAATGAAGTCTGATTGGAAAGTGGGTGGTAAAACCTATTTTACTGATGGCGATGGAAATGGGATGGTATCGACAATAGAACGAATAGATGAGCCGAATGAAATTGTTTTCAAGCACCTCGGGATGATTAAAGATGGTCAAGAGGATTTTGATAGTGAAGATGTGAAAGCTTGGGCTGGTTCTTTGGAAAAATATTTGTTGGTTGATTACAATGGAGAAACGCAACTTCATGTAGAAGTCGATATTCAACCTGAATACGAAGAAATGATGAATAATGGTTTTGATCAAGGATTGGCGATGGTTAAACATTTAGCAGAAAAATGAGTCTAATTCGGCTTGGGTTTTTGTTCTAAATTTGCAAAGTATCAGTTTGAAAATTTGATAAAATCTTCATTTTTTTGAATTGTCTGGTTGAAACAATACGAAAATGGGTTGTGATCTGCTATTCTATGTCACTTCATTTTTTACTTAATCGAGGCAGAGATGACGCAACAAAACGCTCAATCGACTTCTGAACAGACACTTTCCGAAAACGATTTAATCGCACAGCGTCATGCCAAATTAAAGCAAATCCAAGATACTGCCAAACAAATTGGCAAAAGCCCTTGGCCAAACACATTTAAACGTGAGCACTATGCTGCTGATTTGCAAGAGCAATTTAAAGATTTAGATAAAGCGCAAATTGAAGGCGGTGAAAAGGTTTATGTAAAAGTTGCTGGTCGTGTCATGCTCAACCGTGGATCATTTATGGTGATTCAGGATATGACTGGTCGTATCCAACTTTATGTTGATCGTAAAGGTTTAGCTGCTGATATTTTAGAAACAATAAAAAGCTTAGACCTTGGCGATATTATTGCTGCAGAAGGTTATATTGGTCGTTCAGGTAAGGGTGACTTATATGTGCATCTTGAAGGTTTTGAATTACTAACCAAATCATTACGCCCATTACCAGATAAATTCCACGGTTTAACTGACACCGAGGCAAAATACCGTAAACGTTATTTAGATCTTATTGTCAACGAAGAAACAAGAAAAACATTTGAAATTCGTGCCAAAGTTGTTGCAGGTATTCGTGCATTTTTAACCAATGAGCGTTTCATGGAAGTTGAAACGCCAATGATGCATGTTATTCCTGGTGGCGCATCTGCAAAACCATTTGTAACACACCACAACGCTTTAGATATGGAGCTTTATTTACGTATTGCGCCTGAGCTTTACTTAAAACGTTTAGTGGTAGGTGGTTTTGAACGTGTATTTGAAATCAACCGTAATTTCCGTAACGAAGGTGTTTCAACTCGTCACAACCCCGAATTTACGATGATTGAGTTCTACCAAGCATATGCTGATTATAAAGACTTGATGGCATTAACTGAGAATATGCTTGAAAAACTCGCAATTGATATTTTAGGTTCTACCGATGTGCCTTATGGTGATGAGGTGTATAGCTTCAAAGGTCCATTCAAGAAAATATCAATGTTTGATGCGATTCTTGAGCATAATCCTGATTTCACACCTGAAAATGTAAATGACCGTGATTTCTTGGCTAAGTTTACTCAAGAAGTATTAAAAGAGCAGGTTAAGCCAGGCTTTGGTTTAGGTAAGTTACAAACCATCGTGTTTGAAGAAACAGTTGAAACTAAGCTACGTCAGCCAACATTTATCACCGAATATCCAGCTGAAACCTCTCCACTTGCACGTCGTAATGATGATAATCCACATATTACTGATCGTTTCGAGTTTTTCATCGGTGGACGTGAGCTAGCAAATGGTTTCTCGGAATTAAATGATCCAATCGATCAAGCAGAGCGTTTCCAAGCCCAAGTTGCTGAGAAAGATGCTGGTGATGATGAGGCAATGCATTACGATGCGGACTTTATTGAAGCACTAGAATACGGTTTACCGCCAACAGCAGGTGAAGGCATTGGTATTGATCGTCTCGTTATGTTGTTTGCGAATGCCCCAAGTATTCGTGATGTCCTTTTATTCCCGCATATGCGTCGTAAAGATTAAAACATTTGACTGATTAATAAAAGAAGCCACTCTTAAGAGTGGCTTCTTTGTTTTCTGCGTTAAGAAATGTAATTGTTTGGTTAGAGGATTGAAATGTGTCTCTAAAAAAACGATGATGTGCTCATAAATAAACTTGAGAACAGTTTGGACATGTTTCTAAAAAAATCGCTTTCTATCGCATTATTTGCCTCGTTTTCATCGACTATTTTTGCGCAAGGCTTAGTGCTCAACGATGAAAATTTACGTACTGATCTAAATTGGTTAAATCAGCAAGGTGTCATTCAAATCAGTACATCTACATGGCCCTTAAGTGGTGATGAAATTCAAAGAGCGTTGTCACAAGCGAAAGTGACTAATAATACACAGCAAAAAGTTGTGAACTCTGTGATAAATACTTTGCAGGCAGACAATGCAACTGTAAAAGTGGGTTTGCATGCTGGTACGGATTTAAAGACAGTTCCTCAAGCATTTGGTGATAACCAAAAATCTCAATATCAAATCGCAGCTGAGTTGAATGCTGGTGGTGACAATTGGGATGCTAAACTTCGTGTAAATGGTGAAAAAGATCCATTAATTGATAATGGAAATGATGCAAATGTAGAGGGTTCTTATATAGCTGGTAAGCTTTGGAATCAATGGGTTATTGCAGGTCAAATTCCAACTTATTGGGGACCAGGGCATGATGGTAGCTTAATTCGTGGCGATGCAAGTCGCCCTCTATATGGTGTGACTGTACAACGTGCAGTTCAAGATGCTTTTGAAACAAAATGGTTGTCTTGGATTGGACCTTGGCAATATCAGGCTTTTGCAGGTCAATTAGATGACTATAAAGCTATACCAGACGCAAAACTGATTGGATTACGTTTAACTGCTCGTCCTTTTCCTGCTTTAGAGCTAGGAGCTTCAAGAGCGATTCAATGGGGTGGAGAAGGACGACCAGAGAGTCTAAGCTCATTATGGGATGCTTGGACAGGTAGTAAAGACAATGGAGGAACTGGCGAGGCTGATCCTTCTAACCAAATTGCAGGATTCGATGGTCGATTATTTTTGCAACCTCTATTTAATGTGCCTGTAAGTTTATATACACAGTTTGTTGGTGAAGATGAAGCAGGTGGACTACCAGCAAAATATATGTACTTAGGCGGTGCAGATTTCTCTTCTAGCTATAAAAATATGCCATATCAACTGTATGCTGAATGGGCTGACACACGTACAAATGGTAAAGCACAAGGTATTTCCTATAGTCATACTATCTACACGGATGGCTACTATCAACATGGTTTCCCATTAGGCCATGCAATGGGGGGAGATGGTCAGATGTATTCTGTTGGTGGAAATGTTCGTTTTGATGTAATGAATCGTTTAAGTGGTCGTGTTATTTATGCAAAAGTAAGTCAAACTCAACGTGTGCAAGATAACAATGCAGCTTTTCCAGAAGCTGACACTGTGAAAGGTTTAGACTTGACTTGGACACACTATTTAAAGCCAACAATCCCACTTAAGATTAATGGTTGGGTGAGTGATTCAGATTTAAATGGCAATGATGGTGGTGTTTCTGTAGGTGTTGAAATTCCATTAGAACGTAACATGTTCCGTTTCTAATTTTAAACATCATAATCCCAAGAAAAGAAGCTGAAACAGGCTTCTTTTCTTACTTTAGAATAAAAATAAATGGTTTCACTTTTATAATGAAGTTATATATTCATATCATAATTTTGCATATTGATATGAAAAAACAAGCTAAAGAACTCTCTCTAAATTATTATAATGAATAAACCTTACTAGATCATTAATTAAGTTCTGGTAATAACATCGATATCACGAAAAATTGGAGTTGTTATGATACTCGTTCCTCCACACGGTCTTCCAAGTGGTGGTGTAAGACCGCTTATAGATTTTATGGGTAGCATGAATAAAGGAGGAAGTGTACATGACTGAGAATAGATTAACTCACCTCAAACAGCTTGAGGCTGAAAGTATTCACATCATCCGTGAAGTTGCTGCTGAGTTTGAAAACCCTGTGATGCTTTACTCGATTGGTAAAGATTCGGCGGTTATGCTTCATCTAGCATTAAAAGCTTTCTATCCAGCGAAACTCCCATTCCCATTACTACATGTAGATACGGGTTGGAAATTTAAGGACATGATTGCTTTTCGCGATAACATGGCGAAAACACATGGCTTTGATTTGATTGTTCATCAGAACAAAGAAGGACGTGATGCTGGGATTAACCCATTTGATCACGGTAGTTCAAAATATACGGATATCATGAAAACTCAGGGCTTAAAGCAAGCCTTGGATAAATACCAATTTGATGCTGCCTTTGGTGGTGCACGTCGTGATGAAGAGAAATCACGTGCGAAAGAACGTGTTTATTCATTCCGTGATACGAAACACCGTTGGGATCCTAAAAACCAACGTCCAGAACTTTGGAATCTTTACAACGGTAAAGTAAACAAAGGGGAAAGCATTCGAGTATTCCCATTATCTAACTGGACTGAGTTAGATATTTGGCAATATATCTATCTAGAAAACATTCAAATTGTTCCTCTTTATTTCTCAGCTGTTCGCCCAGTTGTAGAGCGTAGTGGTACGTTGATCATGGTAGATGATGAGCGTATGCGTTTAAAAGAGGGTGAAGTTCCACAAATGAAATCGGTGCGTTTCCGTACATTAGGCTGTTATCCATTAACAGGTGCAGTCGAATCGGAAGCAGATACCTTGCCTGAAATTATTCAGGAAATGCTTTTGGCCACTAGTTCAGAACGCCAAGGTCGAATGATTGACCATGATGAAGCTGGCTCAATGGAAAAGAAAAAGCAGGAAGGTTACTTCTAATTTCCTAAAGTAAATCTCTCTTAGAAAGAGGGATTTAGGGAGATTAAAATGATTTCTAAAGAATATGTGGAGTTTTGAGCAATGTCTCATCAATCAGATCTTATTAGCCAAGACATCTTGGCGTATTTAAAACAGCACGAAAATAAAGACCTGCTACGCTTTTTGACTTGCGGTAACGTGGATGATGGTAAATCAACGCTTATTGGTCGTTTACTTTATGATTCAAAGTTGATCTATGAAGATCAATTGCAAGCAGTTACTCGAGACAGTAAAAAAGTAGGTACAACAGGTGATGCACCTGACCTTGCACTACTTGTAGATGGTCTACAAGCTGAACGTGAACAAGGTATTACTATTGATGTTGCGTATCGTTATTTCTCAACTGAGAAACGTAAGTTCATCATCGCGGATACACCAGGGCATGAGCAATACACGCGCAATATGGCGACTGGTGCATCAACTGCTGACCTTGCAATCATTTTGATTGATGCGCGATATGGTGTTCAGACACAAACACGTCGTCATACCTTCATTGCAAGTTTACTCGGCATCAAAAATATCGTAGTTGCGATCAATAAAATGGATTTGGTTGAGTTT
>Ga0154420_1118_pt1 | contig 26841 bp, 28 predicted proteins | sample RifGroC1_FD_115924 | JGI IMG/M metagenome (GOLD analysis project Ga0154420, IMG submission 115924) | Acinetobacter sp. GWC1_38_13
AAACCGTGCAGTAGAAGATCGTCGTAACGAAGACCGTTTCCACTTTATCGAGTGGACGAAAACCGCATTTAAAAATGTCGACGTAATCCCTGCGGGTAACGGCATCATGCACCAGATCAACTTGGAGAAAATGTCTCCAGTGATCCAAAATCGTGATGGTTTAGCGTTCCCAGACACATGCGTAGGTACAGACTCACATACACCACATACGGATGCACTTGGTGTGATCTCAGTGGGTGTGGGTGGTTTAGAAGCTGAAAACGTGATGTTGGGTCGTGCATCTTGGATGCGTCTTCCAGACATTATCGGTGTTGAGCTTGTCGGTCAGCGTCAAGCAGGCATCACAGCTACGGATATCGTATTGGCACTCACTGAATTCTTACGTAAAGAACGTGTGGTTGGTGCATACCTTGAGTTCTTCGGTGAAGGCGCAGACACCATGTCGATTGGTGACCGTGCAACCATCTCGAACATGACACCTGAATACGGTGCAACGGCTGCGATGTTCTACATCGACCAAAACACGATTGATTATTTACGCCTGACAGGTCGTGAAGATGCACAAGTGGCATTGGTTGAGCAATACGCAAAAGAAATCGGTCTTTGGGCATCAGATATGACCAAAGCACATTATCCACGCGTACTTCGTTTTGATCTTTCAACAGTCACTCGTAACATTGCAGGTCCATCAAACCCACATGCACGTGTATCAACTGCTGACTTGAAAGAAAAAGGTATTGCAGGTGTTGTTGAAAACCGTACTGATGGTTTAATGCCTGATGGCGCGATCATCATTGCTGCGATCACGTCTTGTACCAATACCTCAAACCCACGTAACACCGTGGCAGCAGGTCTATTGGCACGTAAAGCCAATGAACTTGGTTTAGTGCGTAAACCTTGGGTGAAATCTTCATTTGCACCAGGTTCTAAAGCGGCTGCACTTTATCTTGAAGAAGCTGGCGTACTCAAAGACCTAGAGAAACTTGGTTTTGGTATCGTGGCGTATGCATGTACTACGTGTAATGGTATGTCAGGTGCGCTTGATCCAGTGATTCAACAAGAAATCATTGACCGTGATTTGTATGCGACAGCGGTACTTTCGGGTAACCGTAACTTCGATGGTCGTATCCATCCTTATGCAAAACAAGCGTTCTTGGCATCGCCTCCACTTGTGGTCGCGTATGCGATTGCAGGGACAATTCGTTTTGACATCGAAAAAGATTCATTGGGTACAGACAAAGACGGTAATCCAATTTACCTGAAAGATATCTGGCCATCTGATGCTGAAATCGATGCACTGGTAAAAGAAGCTGTGAAGCCTGAACAATTCCGCAAAGTCTACATTCCAATGTTTGACCTCGGTGAAGTTGAGCAAGCGGAAAGCCCACTTTACGACTGGCGTCCTATGAGTACTTACATCCGTCGTCCGCCGTATTGGGAAGGGGCGTTGGCTGCACCACGTACTTTGACCAACATGCGTCCGCTTGCAATTTTGGGTGATAACATCACGACTGACCATTTATCGCCTTCCAATGCGATCATGATGGATTCGGCTGCGGGTGAATACCTACACAAAATGGGCGTACCTGAAGAAGACTTCAACTCATATGCGACACATCGTGGTGACCATTTGACAGCCCAACGTGCAACATTTGCCAACCCGAAATTGTTTAATGAAATGGTGGTTCGTTCTGACGGCACGATTAAACAAGGTTCAAAAGCGCGTGTAGAGCCTGAAGGCGAAGTGATGCGTATGTGGGAAGCGATTGAAACTTACATGAACCGTAAGCAACCGTTGATCATCATTGCAGGTGCGGATTATGGTCAAGGTTCAAGCCGTGATTGGGCAGCGAAAGGTGTTCGTCTTGCAGGTGTTGAAGCGATCGTGGCTGAAGGTTTTGAGCGTATTCACCGTACTAACCTTGTCGGTATGGGCGTCTTACCGCTTGAGTTTAAACCGGGTGTGAACCGTAAAACGTTGAAGTTAGATGGTACCGAGCTTTATAGCGTGATTGGTAATATCTCACCGCGTTCGACTTTAACATTGGTCATTGAGCGTGCTACAGCGGATGGTAAAGAAGAGATTGTTGAAGTGCCTGTGACTTGCCGTTTAGATACAGAAGAAGAAGTTTCTGTATATGAAGCGGGCGGTGTATTACAGCGTTTTGCGCAAGACTTTTTAGAAGGTCAAGTGGCTTAATACTTTAGCTAAAAGTAATTGATATTGTTTAAAAAAGACCCTATCTTGATGATGGGGTTTTTTATAGAGAATAATAATGGAAAGATATTTAGATTTAGATGGTGATTCTGGAATCCTTGCATATGAAATTGGTGAAACTTATATAAGGGTAAAGTTTGATAGAACATTTAAAATTTATACTTATAGTTATCAAAGTGCTGGAGTTAATAATGTCGAAGAGATGAAAAGATTAGCTAGACATGGCGATGGTTTAAACTCTTATATTAAGTTAAATGCAAATAACCTTTACGAAAAATAAAAAATTATGAAATTCAAAAGTAAAAATTTAAGAGAAATTGCTGAATGTATTATTGGTGATAAAAATTACTTTGATTATAAAAGTAGTCGATATATTTCAGAGTTTTTTGAAGATTGTGGCTTACCCTTTACGCATGATGGTTCAACACGTTGGGCTTGGACATCAGACAGATTGGCAGAACTGTTGGAAGAGTCTTGTCCTCCAAATGCATTGCCACCAACGTTTGTACATGTATTAAGAGCTTTAATGCATAAATCTGATGCGACAGAAGATGATCCTGAACGTATAAATGCCTTAATTGAATTAAATAAGCCTTTAAGTAGAGAAGGGTATGAGGCTTTTTACGGTACAGACAATAATTTATATATTAAAAATTTACATAATAATCAGACTATAAAACCTGTTGAAAATCCACATAGAATATTTTCTGAAATTGAGATTAAAAAAAGAGAGCGATTAATAAGTTATTTGGACATGTGCTCTGAGGATCAACTTATAGAAAATGTATTATTGCCATTATTTCGAATTTTGGGCTTTCAGCGAATTACTGTGGCTGGGCACAAAGATAAAGCACTCGAGTATGGAAAAGATATTTGGATGAAATTTATATTACCAACACAGCACATAATTTATTTTGGTATACAAGTGGCTTTGTTGCACAAAGATTTCATAACTATATGATTTTAAAAGTTTTGATTATTTTTTGATTCAAAATTAAATCTATTTAAATCAGATGCTTACATATTTATGCAACAAAGCCTATACAAGTTAAGAAAGGAAAGCTTGATTCATCAGGAGTGACAAAAACAGGCAATCATAATATTGCTGAAATCTACAATCAGACGACTATGATGTTAGGTCATGAAATTTTTGATCCTGAAACAAATAAAAGAGTTTTAGTTGATCATGCCTATATTATTGCTGGTGGTGAGATAACAAAAGCCGCTAGAAATTGGCTGGGAGGCAAATTAGATGCTCATAAGAGAAGCCAAATCATTTTTATGGATAGAGAAGATATTTTAAATTTATTTACTGTTAACGCGATTGATGTACCTGAAATAATTTAGGTAATAAGTATTTTAACCTTTCCGCCATCACCATTTGTCAGAAAGGTCAATAAATAATCAAAACTATCACGCTATAGTATATGAACCATTTCTAAAATCTATGGAGAACAAAGATGGTTACTGCTGGCGAAAGACCTGGAACTGGCTTCTATTTTTGTGTCCAATGCGGACATCGCACCTATTTAGAAATTGGTACTGATCGTTTACCTCCGTGTACCAAATGCCTTGGCAATCAATTCAACAGCAAGAATGCCTAAGCCGCAAACACCAAACAGTTACCCACTGTTTTCATGAAAGCCCTGTCACTCGATAGGGCTTTTTTGTTACTGTAAAATATGAAATAACAAGATAGCGATATCTGACAAAAATAAGGAAAACCCAGATGGAAACAATTTTAGGACTTTGTATCGGCGTAGGATTAAGCGCAGCCTGTGGTTTTCGTGTCTTTGTTCCTTTATTGGTGATGAGCATTGCAACCCTGATGGGCTGGTATGAACCTGCAAAAGGTTTTGAATGGTTAGCGATCCCTGCCGTATGCGCTGCACTTGGATTTGCAACCCTCTGTGAAATCGCAGCTTATTATGTGCCGTGGGTCGATAATCTCTTGGATACCATTGCCACGCCTGCTGCTGTAGTGGCAGGCACACTCAGTACGATGGCGGTCAGTAGTGGAGAAATGTCACAGTTTGCGACGTGGGCTGCCGCGCTGATCGTGGGTGGTGGAACAGCAGGTGTGGTGCAAATGAGCACGGTAGCTGCACGTGGGGTTTCAACTGCAACTACTGGTGGATTGGGGAATTTTGTAGTGGCAACAGGTGAGTTGATTGGCTCAATTGTCTTGTCGATCTTGGCATTTGTGATGCCTGTCGTGATTACGGTATTCGTGATTATTCTCGTGATTGTGGTTGCACGTTGGGTGAGCCAAAAAAAGCAAGAAAAGATCAGTCATTCAACATCGTGAGTTTTAGATTCAGTGGAATCAGGAAACTTAGACCTAATTTTATAACCTAAGTTTCCTATGTGTATTACCACTTCACACGTTTTAATAAGATATCTTTATACATAATAAAATCGCAGGCGAGACTAAAGAATGGCTGCTTAAAGGTTGCAGGTTTATTATGCTCATAAAAGAAATGACCCACCCAAGCAAAGCCATATCCCACTACAGGCAAAGCCCAAAGTAATTTGGCATTTCCAGTTGCAACAGATGCAGCAGCGATACCAATCACACAGCTTGTCCCCACGAAATGCAGACGACGACAAGTCGCATTTTCATGTTGCGAAAGATAAAAAGGATAAAATTCAGCAAGGGTTTTATAACGAACTTCACTGGTTTCCATCTGCACAGTATTGTTTTTCATCAGTTCTTGAGTATTGTGAGACATATGACTATTCCTTTCGTTTTAAAGTCGTCTTCATTTTGAACACTCCAACCGAAATGGTCTTGAACGAATATGCTATCTCAACACACGGAATTGGACGCGATCACACCGTATAAAAGCTTGGTCTATGCGTGGGATGGCATGATTGTGTATGTGACTCAAGATCATTTGAATAAAGCACACGCGCATTTTCCAGCACTATTACAAATCGGTTTGGGCACTGCTTTTGCATTGGCCGTTGAAGATCAACCTACCCGCTATCATGAAATTGTGGTGATGGCACCCAATATTAGCCACAGTATCGATTCACAGAATCAACCTTATATTGCAATTCTGATTGATCCTGATCATGTGCTTTATGCTTATCTGCATCCTTTATTGAATGGACAAGCATTTCGTTCCTTAGCTGTTGATCGACTTCAATCTTTTCAAAAACAGTTTCAGCAATTGATGACTGCTCAACTCTGCTTAGAACAAGTAAAGCAATTGCTGATGGATGTGTTATTTGCACTCAATCCTCAGCCATTATTGGCTTTACCATGGGATCAACGGATTCAACTCACATATGAATACATCAAACGCTGTGTGCCCCATCAAATTCCAACCATCGCAGATGTTGCGCTACAGGTTGGGCTATCAGAGTCACGTTTGATGCATCTGTTTAGTCAGCAACTCGGACTTTCTATGCGGCAATATATCTTGTGGTTGCGTATCCGCTATGCCATCAAGCTGTGGATGCAGGGCAAAACTTTGATTGAGATAGCAGTTGAATCAGGCTTTTCTGATCAAGCCCATTTCACCCGAATTTTACGTCGTATGGTGGATTTTGCACCGTCGATGTTGAAAGCTAATACGATTTTTATCAGCGATGACGCTACCGAAAAATAAACTAAGCATTGAAAGAGTTCGGTCAAAGTATTTCTAAGATTCGATGCTAAGATTTTCATGAACACTCAGAAGAACTACAGATATGAAAATCGTCGCCATTCAGCCTGCATTGCAGTTAGGACAGGTTGAAGCAAATTTAAAAAAACTCGAAAAATTGATTTTAGCGGCATATCAAGAGCATACGCCTGATGTGATCGTACTTCCTGAGTCGATGACTTCTCCAAATGTCTATTCACCACAAGCTTTCTTGACACCACAACCATTACAGGGTCAGCCCTTACAGCTTCTAATTCGCTTAGCCAAGCAATTGAATGTGGTGATCACAGGGGGCTTCGTGGCAATTCGTGATGGGCATACGTATGGTACTTATGTCATGGTGGAGCGGAATGGCGATTATCATCTGCATGACAAAGATATTCCAACCACATGGGAGCAAAATTTTTATCGCGGTGGTTCGGATGATGGAGTTGTGGATTCAAGTAGCTTGAACTGTAAGGTTGCATTACTCTCAGGTTGGGAGTGGGCAAGGTTCCGTACCGCCAAGCGTGTTCGAGAACAACATGCACAGTTGATTTTAGGTGGAATGTGTTGGTATTCGATGCCGATCAATTGGTATGGATTGTTGGGTACTTGGATGCGTCGTGAACATGAAATTTACAAACAACAAAGTGAAGCACTACCTGCACAAATGGCACGCTTAACAGGTATTCCCGTAGTGCATGCCGCTCATGTCGGCGAAATCCTGAGTGATATGCCGATGTTACCTTATGTCAAATGGTTAACTGAAATGGTGGGCGAAACGCAAATTTGTGATGCGGCAGGAAATGTATTGGCACGTATGAGTTTAGCCGATGGTGAGGGCTATATCGCCGCAGAAATTGAATTGGCTGAACCTAAACCTGTCGAACCTTTAGCATCTAGTTATTGGATTCCTGACATGACGCTGACTTCAAAATTAGCATGGCATGTCGGCAATCTTCATGGCGGACTGATGTATCGTGTGAGACATCGCCTGAAAAAGTTTCCTTGGCAAAAACAGTTGAAGTAAACCAAAGCTAGCTTCTCATTCAACAAACAACGATGGCATGGTGATCTTAACCATCGCTTCTGAGTTGCAATGACAGTATTTTTCTCAATCAAAGCTCGAAAAATCATCTTCAAGCGAGTAAATTACACCCACATTTTGAGTGTGCATGGTTGATGATGGCGTTTACTTGGATTTTATTTACCTTGATGGCTGCTTTTATGCAGGCGTGGCGCAATGCATTTCAAAAACAACTCAGCACCACAGTCGATGTCTATGGCACGACATTGGCACGCTTTCTATTTGCACCGATCTTTGCTTTTAGTTATATCGTCATTCTTTATGCTCAGCAGCCTGTCAGTGTTGAAGTTAGTTTTTCCAATAAATTTTGGTTCTATGTGGTGATCGCAGGGATTAGCCAAATCTATGCAACGGCTTTAATGGTCAAATTATTTCAACAAAAGAATTATGCCATCGGGGTCGGTCTCGCCAAAAGTGAAGCTATTTTAGCGGCATTGGTCGGTGTGCTGTTTTTACAAGAGCATTTAACAGTATGGGGCTGGGTGGGTGTTTCGATTGGTGCAGTCGCGGTATTTCTACTAAGTAAAGGCAGACAACATACTGAACTGTCAATGAAAACATTGATGATCGGTTTAGGCAGTGGTTTGTGTTTTGCCATCACCTCATTGTTGGTACGTGAAGCAAGTTTAGAGTTGAGCATGTTGCCATTTCTACATCGTGCCGCATGGGTGCTGTGTAGCTTGATTAGCTTCCAGTGCATTATATTGTTGCTATATCTTGGTATTTTCAGTCGTCAGACTTTATACAAAATGTGGCAACGTCTTAGACTGACTTTCAAAGTGAGTGTCTGTAGTTTTCTTGCTTCATTGGGTTGGTTTAGTGCGATGAGTATGCAAACCGTGGCAATCGTGAAAACACTGGGTCAGGTCGAGATTTTATTTAGTTTATTGATCTCTGCATTTTTCTTTAAGGAAAAATTGGCGAGAACCGATCATTTGGGATTGTGGTTGGTGATCGTGGCAGCGATTATGGTGATTTGGGCTTAAATTTTATAGGATCATGAAAAAATACACATGTAAATTTGAATATATTGGAATTTAAATCAGTTATTTTTTGTTGAAATGGGAAATAATTCTGATTTTAGAATCTGTTACGCAAAACTATTTCATTTGTGGCGAAAAATACCATTTTTTAGGAAAACAATCCCATCCCGATCTGCCTAAACTATGTCTCAAGGGTGTGAAAGGGATCGAAAAGAGTAGCATGCACCGAGGCTTATAAAGCAAGTGTGTACGAACCCAAAAGGTCTCGATTCGGCTTAGGACGCTATAGATCAAAAGTTTATAGGCAAAGGTTATGGCTTACAAAGTCATAGGTGTTGAAGTAAACAACATGTTTTCCCTTGATACCCTAAAAAATTAATCTAAACAGAATATGACGAAAACATTAAAAATAATAAATACTAGATCAATAAAAGCAAATTCGAATGTGAAACACATCTTTAAATTCAAAAAATATGAATAGAAGTCGATATTTTTATGTTAAAAAACAAAGTGATATAATGCCATTAAAAGCGAAAAATCAAAATATGATCATACTGGAATAGGTCAGAAAAATAATGAACGAGTTCGATCTGAAAATACGTTATCCCCATCAAACCAACAGAAATGATGCTGCTCATTTGGGTATATTTGACGCAGAGACGATCATTCGTAAGTTTGATGAAATGGGATGGCGACAACAAATGGTCCGTCAGTTACAACTGGATGGTACAAGCACCAGTTTTATCGTAACGAATGAATATACAGGACAAAGTGTCCGTATCATTTTGGATGCCTATGCTCAATCCCAGCAACTTGAATTTAAATTGGATAGTGATATTCCTGTTCTGATTTCGAGAAAGGATGTATTTGGATTGGTCACCCGCAAAGCCAAAGATACGATTTCCTTTAATCACCTGACACTGAACCGTGCCAAAGAATATCTCATCGCGTTTATGAATGGTGAGGTTGAGGAGTTAGAAGCACTTTATCGTGACAGCTTAAATAAACCGATGAAGACAGCGTCTTAACTTTTAATCTTCCTGAACACAATCGAATAAACCCTGAATAAAGACATTTTATTCAGGGTTTTATTTTAGATAAACCAAAGATAAAAAATAGCGAGCCGCTGGCTGTGATTTTTTTGAATGGGTCGATTTTCTATCCGTTGTCGTTATAATCTGCTCGCTTGATTCAATCTGTTTGCTTCCTATGCCTTTAAACGATCATTTTATTTACCAACCTCCCCAAGAACCTCTTGAGATCATGTACGAAGATGAGGATTTGGTCGTGGTCAATAAACCTGCGGGCTTATTGTCCGTGATGGGGCGATTACCAGAACATCATGACAGCGCATATTTGCGTGTATTGGATCTCCATCCAACGGCTAAAGTAACGCACCGTTTAGATATGGCCACTTCAGGTTTACTGATGTTTGCTAAGCATCGTGATGCAGAGGTCGCCGTGAGTAAAATGTTTCAAGCGCGTACCGTTAAAAAATATTATGAGGCCTTGGTACAAGGTGCAATTCAGGCTGAAGGTAGTGTTGATGTTCCATTGATTACAGATTGGGAAAATCGTCCACGTCAAATCGTGCATTTCGAGTTGGGTAAGCAAGCCAAGACACTGTTTCAATTGATGGATTACGATGTTGAAACTGATCAAAGTCGTGTGCGACTAGAACCCGTTACAGGTCGCTCACACCAACTTCGTGTGCACATGATGCATATTGGACATCCAATCATGGGCGATAAACTTTATCATCCTGAGCCTGCCAAATTTCATTTAAAACGTATGGCATTACATGCTGCATTCTTGTCTTTTCAGCATCCTTTACAACAACATCTCGTTGAAATTAAATCGGTGATTCCATTTTAAAATGTAAGCTAAGGTGAAATAAGTGTAGCTAAGCTAGGCATGTGGATGGATTTATAATAGATTATAAAAGATATAATGTTTTGTGAGATGCCCGATGAGTCAACCATTAACCCAGCATTGGCAAACCATCTATTCCACCAAAGATTCTAAAGAAGTCAGTTGGTTCCAAGCTCAGGCTTCGACCTCCTTGCGATTGATCCAAAAAGCGCAACTCCACCCTGAGGCAGAAATCATAGACGTTGGGGGTGGCGCCTCAGTTTTAGTTGATCAGCTTTTAGAACAAGGCTTTAAACACATCACAGTTTTAGATTTGGCAGAGGCTGCGTTACAAAAAAGTCAGGTACGCTTGGGAGAACTTGCCAACAAAGTAACATGGCTTATTGCGAATATAGTCGAGGTTGAGTTTGCAGATCATCAATTTGATCTTTGGCATGATCGGGCGGTTTTTCATTTTTTGACAGAGCACAACGATCAGCAGCGTTATTTGCAAAAAGTAACTGCTGCGCTGAAATCAGGTGGTTATCTAGTGATCTCAACCTTTGCAGAAGATGGAGCATTGAAGTGTAGCGGTTTACCTGTGCAACGCTATAGCACACAAGAGCTAATACATTTCTTTGGGCAATCTGCATTTGATGTGGTGGAAGAGGGGAAAGAAGTTCATATCACCCCAGCGGGAAATGAACAGAAGTTTAGTTATCTACTCTTGCGAAAAAAATAAAACAAGGAATAATGTTCTTAACTATGTATTCGTGTATCAACGAGTTAAAGTGGGCTGGTTTGCCGACTTTGACTCAAGCGCAATTAAAAAAATTACTACTTGAAGCCGATCCAGATTGGCAGCATGTTTTAACTTATCTATCAGAAGTAAAAATCTTTGTGATTTCCAATGATCGTCGGGATGTAATTGCAGAATTATGTTTATTACAACGCGGGGATGAAGCGGAAATTATCAATTTAGCCGTCACCAAAGAGCATCGAGGTTTTGGTCTAGCCAAATCATTGATTAAACATGCGATAGAAAATGCATGGCAATCTTCGGTCAGCACTGTTTTGATTAAAACAGGCAACTCAAGTTTTGATCAGTTGGCTCTGTATCAGAAGTGTGGTTTTCGTATGTCATACATTGAGCGAGATGTCTTTAAACACTATCCTGAGCCGATTTATGAAAATGGAATCCGTTGTATCGATCAAGTTGTGCTATCCATCGAGTTGACCGTATAGCTATCGAAGATCGACATGAAGATCATTTATGCTTTCACTACAATAATGATCTTCATGCGTCTAAAAACTGACATAAAAATAGGTTAATCTATAGCCAAATAATTAAACTGAAACGACAACAAAGGATATTCAAATGACACGTGATTACGAGCAATTTCCTGATAATGACAATGGTAATGTGCTTTGGCAAATGGTTGAAGATGGCAATGACCTAAGTGAACCGCATGAAGTCGAATTTTCAATTGTATTTGAAAAGCAAGAACAAGCAGAAAAGTGTGCATTGCATCTGTTGCATCAAGAGCAAAAAATTTCACTGTATCAAGAAGAATTGCATTCAGATGGATCGGATTTGTGGGTGTTAAATATTCACGTCAATATGATGTTGGAATATGAAGATATTGCAGATTTAGAAGAGTGGATGACGCGGATTGCGCAAGAGTTTGATGGTGAATACGACGGATGGGGTTGTATGAGCTATATCTATGATGATGAAGACGAATAATGATACATATTCAGCCTGCGTTTGCAGGCTGAAATATTTTTAATGATGCATCCTACGACATCTAATTTTATTTACTCACATCTAAGTAAAGACTTTCTTTGACTTCTTCCATCACCACATAACTATGGGATGATGCCGAAGCAGGCAGTTTTTTCAGTAAATCACCCAATAAACGTCGATAAGCACTCATTTCTTTGAGTCGAGCTTTGACTAAATAATCAAACTCACCTGAGATCAGATGACATTCCAAGACCTCAGGAATATCGACTAAATCTCGAGCTACTTGATCAAAGACATCACCTGATTTTGCTGACAGTTTGATTTCCAAAAACACCAACAGGCTACGATCAACATGCGCAGGATTAAGCCGAGCGTAGTAGCCCATAATAATACCTTCACGTTCCAATCGTTTGACACGTTCTGAGCAAGGCGTGGTAGATAAGTTCACACGTGAAGCCAACTCACTAATTGCGATACGCCCTTCACGTTGCAGAATGTCTAAAATCAGGCGATCAATACGGTCTAATTTACGCATAGATTATTCCCTTTTATTTTAATTTTTCCGCGATAAAAACATTAAATTACCTAGATTATAGCCATAAAACAGTCAAAAAAACTATTGAAGCAAAAATATACTAGTTAAATAAACTAGTGGGCGAGAGGGGCCTATTATGCGCGTCATCGTTTTAGGAAGTGGTGTTATTGGTGTAGCAAGTGCTTACTATCTTGCGCAACAAGGTGCCCAAGTGACTGTACTTGATCGTCAGTCTGGTCCAGCAAAAGAAACCAGTTTTGGTAATGCTGGGCAAATCTCGCCAGGATATTCAACACCTTGGGCTGCACCAGGGATTCCATTCAAAGCAGTAAAATGGATGTTCCAGCATCATGCACCACTTGCCATTAATATAGATGGCAGCATGTGGCAGCTTCAGTGGATGGCACAGATGCTGAAAAACTGTAATCCACAAAGTTATGCGGTCAACAAAGAACGCATGATGCGTGTGGCGGAATACAGTCGTGATTGTTTGCGTCAACTCAGAAGTGAAACAGGTATTCATTACGAAAATCGTTCCAAAGGTACCTTACAGGTATTTCGTAATGAAGCGCAGCTTGAAGCAGTGCAACGTGACATTCAAGTACTGAAAGAATGTGATGTTGATTTTAATTTACTCAATGCTCAAGAACTGGGCAGTGTAGAACCAGCATTGGCACACACCGATAAATTAGTCGGTGGTTTACATTTGCCGAATGATGAAACGGGTGATTGTTATTTATTCACCAATGCCTTAGCGAAAGTAGCGCAGGACTTAGGTGTCGAATTTAAATTCGATCAAAATGTTGAGCAACTGATCGTTGAAGGTGATGAAATCAAAGGCGTGATGGTCAATGGTGCGATTTTAACGGCTGATCGTTTCGTACTTGCCTTTGGTAGTTATTCACGCGATTTCTTAAAACCATTGCAATTGAATCTGCCAGTTTATCCAGTGAAAGGCTATTCATTGACGATTCCAATTGTTGAACCAAAATTTGCTCCGCAATCAACGGTTTTAGATGAGACATATAAAGTCGCGATTACACGTTTCGACCAACGTATCCGTGTGGGTGGTATGGCGGAATTAAGTGGCTTTAACTTGGGCTTGAATGATGATCGTCGTGCAACTTTGGAAATGGTTACCCAAGACTTATTCCCAGGTGGTGACTTACAACAAGCATCATTCTGGACAGGTCTACGTCCAATGACACCAGACAGCACACCGATTATTGGTGCAACCAAATATAAGAACCTATTCTTAAATACTGGTCATGGCACTTTAGGTTGGACCATGGCATGTGGTTCAGGCAAATTGATTAGTGATTTGGTGATGAATCATCGTACCGAGATTAGTACGGATGGCTTATCGATCCAGCGTTATTCACACGCGGCATAATTTGATTATACAAGGAAGTTGATTATGCCTCGCCCAATTACTGCGGTCATCCATACTCAGGCTTTGCGCCAAAATCTTGAGGTCGTGAGAACTTCTGTTCCAGACAGCAAGGTGTTTGCAGTGGTCAAAGCCAATGCCTATGGACATGGAATCGAACGAGTTTACGATGCTTTAAAAACTGCGGACGGCTTCGCATTGCTTGATATAGATGAAGCGAAACGTTTGCGTGCATTAGGTTGGACAGGTCCAATTCTATTGCTGGAAGGAATTTTTTCGCCACAGGATTTATTTGACTGCGCTGAATATCAGTTGAGTTTCACGGTACATAGCGAGCATCAAGTCGAATGGATACAGCAGCATATCTATCCAGCCCAGTTTGATATTTTCTTAAAAATGAACAGTGGCATGAACCGTCTAGGTTTCAAGCCTCAACAATACCGAAAAATCTGGCAACATCTGCAACGCCTCAATAATGTTTCCAACATCACCCATATGACGCATTTCTCTGATGCTGATGGCGAACGTTTTGGTCAAGCTGGGGTTGAATATCAACTCGCAGAATTTGAAAGCACTATTCAGGACTTACCTGGGGAAAGATCGGTGAGTAATAGTGCCGCCATTCTCAGATATCCCTCGCAAGTACACTCCGATTATGTCCGTGGCGGCATCATGCTGTATGGCAGCTCTCCCGATTATCCGAAGCATAGTATCCAAGATTGGGGACTTGTACCGACTATGAGTTTGCGCAGTGAATTGATCGCGATCCAGCAGTTAAATGCCAATGAAAGTGTGGGTTATGGTTCAAGTTTCGTAGCTGCATATGCAATGACGATTGGTATTGTCGCGTGTGGTTATGCAGATGGTTATCAGCGTACCTCTCCTACAGGCACGCCCGTGTTAGTCAATGGAATCCGTACCCGAACCATTGGGCGAGTCAGTATGGATATGTTGGCAGTCTATCTAACGCCAGTTCCGAATGCTGAAATTGGCAGTGAAGTTGTGCTTTGGGGAACATCAAAAACAGGACAAATACTCTCTATTGATGATGTTGCAGCAGCCTCAGGCACAGTTGGCTATGAACTTATGTGCGGCGTAACTGCACGAGTTCCATTTATCACTCAAGACTAAGGAAGTCATCATGTCACATTCAGATATCCAGAAAATCAATAGCACCGAAGTGATGAGTGCAGTCACGGTTTTTAATCAGGTGGTGTATCTATCAGGACAAGTGCCTAAAAATCCTGATTTAGATATCGAAGGACAAACGCGTGATGTATTGGCAACGATCGAGCAATTGTTAGCCTCCGCAAATAGCGATAAATCACGTTTACTTTCGGTACAGCTTTTTCTGAAAGACCTAGCGGATTTTCCTAAGGTCAATGCGATCTATGTTGATTGGTTAAAAGACTGTGTGGCGCCATCACGCGCTACGATTCAAGCTGATTTGGTCAATCCAAATTGGTTAATTGAAATTGCAGTGATTGCAGCACAAAAATAAAGCGAATCGCTTTATTTTTGTTTAAGTGAGATTAAAAAGAAGAAAAATAACGTATTTGTCATAGATAAAAGTAAGGCAAATACGTATTTTCTTGCAGTCAAAATGAATGGGTCATTTATAAAGGACAGCTGGTTAAGCTCATAAATTAGCGACCGATTCATTTTAGGAAGTAGTAAAAAGGAACTTTTTTATGGCGGTGATACATAATCAGTCTTCAGGTGATGATGCACCTCAAGACTTACAACGAAAACTTTCCAATCGCCATTTGCAATTGATTGCCATTGGTGGCGCGATTGGGACTGGACTGTTCATGGGTTCAGGAAAAACCATATCCCTTGCTGGTCCATCAATCTTGTTTATTTACATGATTATTGGTGGCATGTTCTTCTTTTTGATGCGAGCACTCGGTGAATTGTTGCTTGCCAATTTACAGTACAAATCTTTCGTCGATATGGCACACGATCTGATTGGACCGTGGGCCGGATACTATTTGGGTTGGACCTATTGGTTAGGTTGGGTCTTGGTTGGTATTGCGGACTTAGCTGCTGTGATTAATTATCTGGGTTTTTGGCTGCCTGATGGAACGACCTTTACTCCAATGGGACAGGCGCTGATTAGTGCGGGCTGCGTATTATTCGTTTTGGCGTTGAATTTACTTACTGTAAAATTGTTTGGTGAAGTCGAGTTCTGGTTTGCACTGATTAAAATCTTGGCGATTATTGGTTTGATTGGGGTTGGGGGCTATATGATTTTTAGTCACTTTACCGCACCTCATGGCACAGTGGCTTCGCTAAATAATATTTGGTCGCATGGTGGTATGTTCCCGAAAGGTGTTGATGGCTTCTTGGCTGGTTTCCAAATTGCTGTTTTTGCCTTTGTCGGTGTGGAGTTGATTGGAACCACTGCGGCAGAAACCAAAGACCCACATAAGAATCTTCCCAAAGCGATTAATGCGATTCCGATTCGTATTATTTTGTTCTACGTCTTAGCTTTATTAGTGGTGATGGCTGTGACACCGTGGGATCAAATTCGCGCAGATAAAAGTCCATTCGTTGAGTTATTCCTGAATGCGGGGATTGTGACCTCAGCGATCATCATGAATTTAGTAGTGTTGTCTTCGGTGATGTCGTCGATGAACAGTGGTGTTTTTTCTACCAGTCGTATGTTGTTTGGTCTGTCAAAAGATGGTCAGGCGCCGAATTCATTTAGTCGCTTATCCAAAAGTGCAGTGCCAGCAAATGGTCTGATCTTCTCATGTGTATTTATCATGGGTGGAGCTGTGCTTCAGTATTTTGTCCCGAACACCATGGAAGCCTTTACTTTGGCAAGTTCGCTTTGTGTGATCCTGTTTATTAGCGTATGGAGCTTGATTATGGTCTGCTACATTCGCTATCGCAAATTACGTCCAGAGTTACATGAACAGTCTAAATTTAAAATGCCAGGCGGCGTGTTCATGTCTTATGTGGTGATCGCATTCTTATTGTTCACTTTGGTGATTTTGGCACTCGAACCTGACACGCTAAAAGCGCTGTATGTGAGTCCGTTGTGGGTGGTGATTTTAGCGGTGACCTATCAAGTATTATACAAACCACGTATGCGTAAACTTGGACGTGAATTGGCTTAATCGATTCATTTGCATCTCCCATAAAAAGAGCTGATCTAACTAGATCGGCTCTTTTTATATCTACGCCGAGAAGTATTAATCAACCAATAAATGCTGATATTTATCTGCCTGTTTACGTAAATAATCCCAGACCAGTTTAATCCGTGGCTCATGCTGTAAATCTACAAAGGTAAGCATCCAGAAAGTATGATTAAAACCTACTTGTTCAGCTAAAACATCCTGAAGTTCAGGTTTATCATGGGCTAAAAATTTTGGCAAAATTGCTAATCCAGCACCTGCACTTACTGCGATTTGCTGTGCCAAAATACTGCTACTGCGAAAATTTGCAGTGAGTTTTAAGGGTAAACGTTCTAGACAATACAGCTCAGGGCTATAGACCAAATCATCAATATAATTAACAAAACGATGTTGGGTTAAATCCTCTAATCCACGAATTGGTGGATGTTGAGACAGATAGTTTTGACTGCCATAAATCTTTAATGAGTAATCTGACAGTCGCGTGATGATATAAGGTCCAGACGTTGGTCGATCAATAGACACCACAATATCCGCTTCACGATGCGAGAGCTTAATCATCTTTGGCACAGGAATCAGGTCAATTGTGAGCTGAGGATAGTGAATCGAAAACTCTGCTAATAGTCGTGCAAGAAATGCGGTACCAAATCCTTCAGGTGTGCCAATTCGCACACGACCTTGCAAAGGTTGATGCGGTTTCTCAATCTGAAGAAAGGCCTGTTCCATTTGCTCAACCTGCGGAACAAGGGTTAATCCTTCCATCGTTAGTTCATAACCTGATGCTTCACGCTTGAACAAAGTCGTGCCTAAAGCCAGCTCCAATGCTTGAATCCGTCGAGCTACGGTACTGTGTTCCACGCCAATAATGCGTGCTGCATTGGTCAAGGTTTTGGTTCTCGCTAAAACCAGAAAAAACTGTAGATGATCCCAATCCACTTTCATTGTTATTGTCATCCCTGTGCATATTTGCACATCAATCGTGCATGAATTTGCGTTGGTGGTCAAATCATTCTTTGCTAGTCTCAAACAAATGTTAAAAAAAGAAAATACGACGAATCGCTATTTTCGAACATCTGAACACAATAAAAATAGGCCTATGGAGAGGTTATGAATACAATCCAGAAAATCGAGCTGGACACAGCTAAGCTACTCATTAATGGACAGTTGATCGAGTCTGAAACCCAACACTGGCAAGATATCGTCAATCCTGCGACACAGGAAGTCATCGGTCGCGTACCTTTTGCAACAGTGCAGGAAGTGGATGCAGCGATTCAAGCTGCACAAGATGCTTTTGCCACTTGGCGTCAAACACCGATTCAAGCACGTATGCGCATTATGCTGAAGCTACAAGACTTGATTCGTGCCAACATGAAAGAGATCGCGAAAGTACTGACCGCTGAGCAAGGCAAAACCTTAGCCGATGCAGAAGGTGATATCCAGCGTGGCTTAGAAGTGGTTGAGCACGCTTGTTCTGTCGGTACTTTGCAAATGGGCGAGTACATCGAAGGCGTAGCACGTGGTGTAGATACCTATACTTTGCAACAACCATTGGGTGTTTGTGCGGGCATCACTCCATTTAATTTCCCAGCCATGATTCCATTGTGGATGTTCCCGATGGCGATTGTTTGTGGCAATACCTTCGTACTCAAACCCTCTGAACAAGACCCATTAACCACGATGATGTTGGTCGAACTTGCGATTCAAGCAGGTGTACCTGCTGGTGTGTTGAATGTGGTTCATGGTGGCAAAGAAGTAGTCGATCGTCTCTGTACACATCCACACATTAAAGCGATTTCCTTTGTCGGTTCAACTGCGGTGGGTACGCATGTGTATAACCTCGCAGGGCAACATGGCAAACGTGTGCAATCGATGATGGGGGCGAAAAACCATGTGGTGGTGATGCCTGATGCCAACAAAGAACAAACCCTCAATGCTTTAGTCGGTGCGGCTTTTGGTGCTGCAGGACAGCGTTGCATGGCACTTTCAGTTGCTGTGATGGTGGGTGAAAGTAAGCAATGGGTTCAAGAGTTGGTTGAAAAAGCCAAAACCTTGAAAGTTAATGCAGGACATGAGCCGAATACAGATATCGGACCTGTCATTTCTCAACGTGCCAAAGCGCGTGTGATTGATTTGATCAATAGTGGTGTCGAGCAAGGCGCAGAGCTGTTACTCGATGGTCGTGATGTGCAAGTTAAAGGTTATGAGTCTGGTAACTTTGTTGGAGCGACCATTTTTAATGGCGTGACCACAGACATGCGTATCTATAAAGAAGAAATCTTTGGTCCTGTATTGGCAATTATTTCTGTTGATACTTTGGAAGAAGCGATTGAGCTGATCAATGCCAATCCATTTGGTAATGGTGTTGGACTCTTTACTCAAAGTGGTGCGACAGCACGTACCTTCCAAAACTTAATTGATATTGGTCAAGTGGGGATCAATATTCCAATTCCTGTGCCAGTGCCATTCTTTAGCTTTACAGGTTCGCGTGGTTCAAAACTAGGTGATTTAGGTCCTTATGGTAAGCAAGCGGTACAGTTCTATACACAAACCAAAACCATTACTAGTCGTTGGTTTGAAGATAGCCATGAAGTTGGCGGTGTAAATACCACCATTAGTTTACGTTAAGGGGGAATCAGGGATGAATATCGCCTTTATCGGTCTTGGAAATATGGGTGGCAGAATGGCCCATAACCTGCTCAAAGCAGGACTTACAGTCTATGGTTATGATCTCAGTGAAGTGGCGAATCAGCACTTTGCTGAAGCGGGTGGTGTGGTCTGCGACAGTCCACAAGCAGCAGCCCAACAAGCAGATGTGGTGATCACCATGTTACCAGCAGCTAAGCATGTCAAAGAGGTTTACCTCGGTGAGGAGGGCGTGTTGGAAGTCTTGAAGGCAGGGGCATTGTGTATTGATAGCAGTACCATTGACCCGCAGACCATCAAAGATATCGCTGCGCTTGCGCAAACTAAAAATATTCACATCTGTGATGCGCCTGTGTCGGGTGGCACCATTGGCGCGCAAGCAGGTACTCTCACTTTTATGGTGGGTGCCAATGATCAGACCTTTGAGGAAGTCAAACCTGTGCTCAGCCACATGGGCAAGAATGTCATTCATTGTGGTGATGTTGGCGTAGGACAAATTGCCAAGATTTGCAATAACCTGATTCTTGGAATCTCGATGGCTGCTGTGGCAGAGGGCATGGCATTGGGTGCCAAATTGGGGATCGACCCACAAGCATTGGCAGGTGTTGTGAACACCTCAAGTGGTCGTTGCTGGAGTTCAGAGATTTGTAATCCGTGGCCACATATCAATGAAAATGCACCTGCTTCACGTGGCTATCAAGATGGTTTTGCGACACAACTGATGCTGAAAGATTTAGGTCTGGCAGTCGAGGCAGCAGGTCAGGTCAAACAGCCTATTTTGTTAGGTGGCATGGTACAGCAGATGTATCAGCAGATGTGTATGCGTGGAAATGCGCATTTGGATTTCTCCAGCATTATCCAGCAATACCTACCAGACCAAGTTTAAACATCAAGCCATTGGATGGCTTGTAAACCAATAAATGCAACTCTGTCGTAAATAACTACAAATCCAGACTGAGGGAATAGAGATGTTGAATTATAAAGATGTGGCAAATGCATTTGATTTTGAAAATACGGCTCAACACATGTTGTCAGGTTCGTTGGATGCACTCAATGCATGCTTTGAGTGTTGTGACCGACATGTAGATGGTGAAAAAGTTGCTTTGTACTGGCAAGGCAAAGATGGGCGTAAGGAACAATATACCTTTGCGCGATTCAAACATTGGTCCAGTCAATTTGCTAATTTTCTAAAATCACAAGGTGTACAGGCAGGTGATCGTATTTCGGGTTTATTACCACGAACGCCTGAGCTGATCGTGACGATTTTAGCCGCATGGCGAATTGGAGCCGTATATCAACCGCTGTTTACTGCTTTTGGGCCAAAAGCGATTGAGCATCGTATTCAACTTGCACAAAGCAAATTAGTCGTCACGGATGTGGGTAATCGCAGCAAGCTCGATGAAGTTGAACAATGTCCAGCTATCGTGACCGTTGTTGATACAGAAGGTTCAGTGCTCAAAGCCAGCGATTTTAATTTTTGGCAGGAGCTGAATCAGCAGTCTGATCAATGTGAATTAGTCATGCGTAATTTGCATGATCCATTCTTATTGATGTTTACCTCAGGTACTACTGGACCTGCAAAACCGCTCGAAGTTCCACTAAAAGCCTTGATTGCATTTGGTCGCTATATGCAAGATGCGATTGGCTTAACTGAAGATGATGCTTTTTGGAATATTGCTGATCCGGGTTGGGCCTATGGTTTGTACTATGCGATTACGGGGCCGTTATTCTTGGGACATGCGACGTTGTTCTACGAGGGTGGATTTAGTACGGATAGTTTGTGTCAAATTGTCAAGGATTATCAAATCACCAATTTGGCAGGTGCACCAACGGCTTATCGTATGATGATGGCGGCTGATCCAGCACAAATGGCGCCGTTAAAAGGTCAGTTCCGTGTGGTCAGCAGTGCAGGTGAGCCACTGAATCCAGAAGTGATTCGCTGGTTCAAACAAGTTTTAGATGCGCCGATTTACGATCATTACGGACAAACTGAAGTGGGTATGGTGGTCTGTAACCATCACGGTTTAAGCCATGAAATACGTGCGGGTGCGGCAGGTTTTCCAAGTCCGGGTTATCGGGTTGCCGTGGTCAATGAACAAGGTGAAGAGCTTCCGCCAGACACCGCCGGAATTTTAGCGGTGGATATCAGCCAGTCGCCAATGATGTGGTTTGGTGGTTATAAAGAAAGCCGTAAATCACCTTTTGTTGGCAATTATTACTTAACAGGCGATACCGCTGAGTTACATAGTGATGGCAGTATGAGTTTTGTGGGACGTAGCGATGATGTGATCACCACATCAGGCTATCGCATCGGCCCATTTGATGTTGAAAGTGCTTTGCTTGAACATGATGCGGTAATTGAAGCCGCAGTGATTGGTGTGCCTGATCCAGATCGTACCGAACTGGTTAAAGCCTTTGTGATTTTAGCGGCAGGTGTACAGTCTACAGTTGCTTTGGCAGAAGAATTAAGCCAATTTGTGAAAAAACGTCTTTCTGCACATGCATATCCACGTCTAGTGGAGTTTGTCACCGAGTTGCCGAAGACGCCGAGTGGTAAAATCCAACGTTTTTTATTGCGTAATCAGGAAATTGCTAAGCAACAAGCAAAAGCAGGGTAAGGGAAATAACAATGCAATTTACCGAAGAACAATTGTTAATTCGTGATATGGCGAAAAGTTTCGCCCAAGAACAAATTAAACCGAATGCCAGTGATTGGGATCGAGATGGCACCTTTCCCAAAGCTGCGTTAGCGCAGATGGGGCAGCTTGGTTTTATGGGGATGCTCGTCCCAGAGCAATGGGGTGGGTCAGATACGGGAAATTTGGCATATGTATTGGCACTCGAAGAAGTTGCAGCAGCAGATGGTGCGACCTCAACCATTATGAGCGTGCATAACTCGGTGGGCTGTGTACCTATTTTAAAGTTTGGTAATGACGAGCAAAAAGAACGCTTTTTAAAGCCCTTAGCCCAAGGTGAAATGATCGGAGCATTTGCTTTAACCGAACCTCATACTGGTTCGGATGCCGCAGCTATCAAAACTCGCGCGGTTAAAGATGGTGATGATTATATTCTGAATGGTGCAAAGCAGTTTATTACTTCTGGTCATAATGCAGGGGTGATTATCGTCTTTGCCGTGACTGATCCAAGCGCAGGTAAAAAGGGTGTTAGTGCCTTTCTCGTGCCACGCGATACACCTGGATATGAGGTCATTCGTGTCGAAGAAAAGTTAGGTTTACATGCTTCGGATACCTGTCAGATTGCTTTGACCGATGTACGTGTGCATAAAAGTTTGATGTTAGGTAAAGAAGGCGAGGGTCTAAAAATTGCACTTGCCAATTTGGAAGGTGGTCGTATCGGGATTGCAGCACAAGCAGTGGGTTTGGCGCGTGCAGCTTTAGAAGAAGCCACGCACTATGCCAAAGAACGTCTGACATTTGGTAAACCAATTTTCGAGCATCAAGCGATTGCCTTCCGTCTTGCCAGTATGGCAACAGAGATCGAAGCTGCACGACAACTGGTTCATTATGCTGCACGTCTCAAAGAAGCGGGTCAGCCTTGTTTGAATGAAGCTTCGATGGCCAAATTATTTGCTTCTGAAATGTCAGAGCGTGTTTGTTCAAGTGCCTTACAGGTCTTTGGTGGTTATGGCTATCTGAAAGATTTTCCAATCGAGCGAATTTATCGTGATGCACGAATTTGTCAGATTTATGAAGGTACTAGCGATATTCAACGTTTAGTGATCGCACGTAGTCTATAAAACTCAAACAAGGATTGAATGATGCAGTGGCAAACTATTTTATTGGAAAAGCGTAATGGTGTAGGGTTAATTACCCTCAATCGTCCTAAAGCTTTAAATGCGCTAAACAGTGAATTGATCGGTGAAGTGAATCAAGCCCTCGACCAACTGGAAAAGGATGGTGAGATTGGTTGTATCGTATTAGCAGGTTCAGAAAAAGCTTTTGCAGCAGGCGCGGATATTAAGGAAATGGCACAGCTGAATTTTCCTGATATTTATTTTGATGATTTTTTCCATCTTGCTGATCGTATTGCCCAACGCCGTAAACCTTTGATTGCTGCGGTGAGTGGCTATGCTTTGGGTGGTGGTTGTGAATTGGCACTGATGTGTGACTTTATCTACTGCGCTGAGAATGCCAAATTCGGCTTACCTGAAGTGACTTTGGGCGTAATTCCAGGAATTGGTGGAACACAACGTTTAACTCATGCCATTGGTAAAGCCAAAGCCATGGAAATGTGCCTCACCGCACGACAAATGGGTGCAGTAGAAGCTGAGTTAAGTGGTTTGGTTGCACGTGTATTCAACAAAGAAGACCTACTCGAACAAACCCTACAAGCCGCTGAACAAATTGCGACACGTTCTCTGACCGCAAACATGATGCTGAAAGAAACCATTAATCGAGCTTTCGAAGTCAATTTGACCGAAGGATTACGATTTGAACGACGCATGTTCCATTCTATTTTTGCCACTGCGGACCAAAAAGAAGGCATGCAAGCATTTGTAGAAAAGCGGCAGGCAAATTTTAAAAATCAATAAGAGATCAATAAAATGAACAAAGAAAATCACTTAATGATTGAGCAACAAGGTGGTCTTGGCATGATCACCTTAGATCGAGTGACACATCTGAACGCACTATCGCTTGAGATGATTGAGGGGATTCGAGCCCAACTTGAGCTTTGGCGAGATGATGCTGCTATCCAAGCGATTTTAATCAAATCGAACAGCCCGAAAGCCTTTTGTGCAGGAGGCGATATTCGCTATCTGTATGACAGTTATAAACTGGGCACGACAGATCATCAGGGTTATTTTAGTGCCGAATATAAGATGCTCACCACCATACGTGAGTACCAAAAACCTGTCAGCGTTCTGCTCGATGGTTATGTGCTTGGTGGTGGTTTTGGCTTAGCGCAAGCCTGCCACATCATTGTGAGTAGTGAAAAATCACGCTTTGCCATGCCTGAAACAGCAATTGGTTTTTTCCCAGATGTCGGCGCTACTCATTTCCTATCGCGCTTGGATGACATAGGCGTGTATATGGCGATTACAGGTGAGCAAATCAGTAGCAGTGATGCCCTTTATTTGGACTTGATTGACTACCATGTACCGAGCGAAAAACTACAAGCCTTGCAAGATGCCTTGGTTGCAGAAAACGATTTAAGCCAACAAAACATTGAACATATTGTGAGTTGCTTTATCACCCGCCCAGCAGAAAGTGAATTGAAACAGTATGCTGAAGCGATTCGTAAACATTTCGGTTTTCAATATTTGGATGAGATTGAGCAAAGTCTTGTAAATGAACAAGATGAGCAGTTAAAAGCATGGGCAAGCAAATTACTGCATCTACTGCAACAACGCTCATTCGTAGCAAAACAAACTAGCTTGAAACTACAACATCTTGGACGTGGGCTTTCCTTGCAGCAATGTATGCAACTAGAGCGTGATTTGCAGGATATTTGGTTTGAGCATGGAGACTTTATTGAAGGCGTGCGTGCACTGATTGTCGATAAAGACAAACAACCGCAATGGCAACAAGCCAATCCTGAACTAGAGCAAATATTAGAAAAGCTGAGCTAAGTACGGCTCATCCGATTGTTATCACAAAGGAGAAATACAAACAGGACGTAGACTTTTGATCAAGCATGATCATCAGCATAAAAATTCAGAATAAAAATTTCCAAGAAAGGAAAATGAAGATGCAAACATTACATGGAAACGGTTCAAATCCTAAAAAGTCATCACATCGTTTGGCGGGTATCTCCAGTATGGTGGGTACCACCATCGAGTGGTATGACTTTTTTATTTATGGTGCAGCGGCGGCACTGATTTTCAATAAATTATTTTTCCCTAATCTCGATCCACTTACAGGCGTACTCGCCGCATTTGGTACCTATGCAGTAGGCTTCATCGGACGACCTTTAGGTGGTTTAGTGTTTGGACATTTTGGTGACAAGATTGGTCGTAAGTCCATGTTGTTACTGACTTTAATGCTGATGGGCATTCCAACGGTATTGATTGGACTGTTGCCTACCTATGAATCAATCGGCTATTGGGCTGCGATTTGCTTGGTGATCTTACGTTTTATCCAAGGTATGGCAATGGGTGGAGAGTGGGGCGGTGCGGTGCTCATGGCTGTTGAACATGCACCTGAAGGTAAAAAAGGATTTTGGGGTAGTTTGCCCCAAGCCAGTACAGGTGGCGGTTTAATGCTGGCCTCAATTGCGCTCGGTTTAGTGTCCTTACTGCCTGAACCAGCGTTGTTTAGTTGGGGGTGGCGTATTCCATTTCTCGCAAGTATCGTATTACTGGCTGTAGGTTGGTATATCCGTGTCAAAGTGCCTGAGTCACCTGACTTTGAGAAAGTTAAAGAGCAAGCTGACAATATTAAAGTTCCTGCGTTACAGGTCTTCAAACAACATCCAAAACAGTTGATTACGATTATTGTGGCACGTGCTGCTGAAAACGCATGGTTTTATATTGCATCAACATTCACTTTGGCTTATACCACGACTCAACTTGGAATCCCTCGACAAGAGATTTTATTTGCCACCATTTGTGGTGCAGCAGTCATTCTATTTATGACCCCATTGTGCGGACATCTGTCAGATCGGGTTGGTCAACGCAATATGTTTATGTTTGGTTTATGCGTGTTGGCAGTATTTAGCTATCCATTCTTTAGTATGCTCAATACCAAAGACCCTGTACTGGTGTGGACTGCGATTGTATTGGCAATTGGTGTGGTGTTCCCATTATGTATGCGCCGCAAGCACAATTATTCGCGCGTCAGTTCCCTGCTGAAATTCGCTATAGTGGTATCTCGATTTCAGTGCAGTTGGCAGGTGTATTGGGTGGTGGTATTGCACCGTTGATTGCAACCAAGTTGTTGAGTGTCGGTGGTGGCAATCCATATTTGATTATGATTTATATTGGTTCGATGGCGATGATAGCAATTATTGCGACAACTTTTATGCCGCGTGACCGAATTGCTCAAACTTATCAGCAATCAAATGAGCTAGATTTAAAAACGAAGATTACTGAACAATCCTAGTTTGCAAAATCCATAGATAAGAAAAAAGCCCTAATCTTTCGACTAGGGCCTTTTAAATTTGGAGCGGGAAACGAGACTCGAACTCGCGACCCCAACCTTGGCAAGGTCACCGAGATTTATTCCATTAAATGACGCTAATTATAAGTATATGATTTAATTGATAGTATGTGTTTTTTGGTGGAGTAAAATTTTTAGTAATTTAGATCATTTAAGGGTATTTTGGTCACTTTATTTTAGACATTTTAGTTTGTAAAAGTCACCTATTTTTTGATACTGATTTTCATGAGAAATAACAATATTATATGATTTAATATAATGATTCTTAATCCTCATGAAAATGTTTTATATTCAATTCAATAAATGAATATTATGCTCAATCCTATTTTGGATCATTTGGATAGTTTCTGCTTGAATTTGTCCAGGTAATAGATCATGAGCGATATTGCTGAATCGGATTGCAACCTTACAAATCGAACTAATAATTTCATCGACTTCTTGGGCAGAAAGTTCCGCTTCCTGAGTACCAAGTTTTACAAGAGCTTGTCGAGGAA
>Ga0154420_1016_pt1 | contig 23554 bp, 21 predicted proteins | sample RifGroC1_FD_115924 | JGI IMG/M metagenome (GOLD analysis project Ga0154420, IMG submission 115924) | Acinetobacter sp. GWC1_38_13
GAAAATTAATAGCAATAGTTCATTTTTAGGCATTAAAGGCGAAGAAAAATTATCTGATCGTTTGAGCGCTGTCTATTTAGCAGAGTGGGCATTTTATGCTGATGGCGACAAGAATGATTGGTCTCAAAGAAATCGTTATATTGGTTTAAAAGATCAGCATTTAGGAACTATCAAAGTCGGTAAACATAATACTCCGCTCAAAGAGTTATCTAGTCCTGTCGATAGTTTTAATAACTATATAAGTAATAAAGCCGATATCACAGGCATTATGACAGGAGAAAATCGTGTCAATAATGTGGTGGTGTACGACTCTCCAGAGCTTGCTTTTCAAGGCGGTAATATTGAAGCCAGTGTTTTGTTGGCTACTGGCGAGAGTCGAGGTATTGAAGATGATAAACGCGGTGGTGTAAATACGGCTGGACGTGGATTAGGGGATGCATGGTCTGCTTCTTTGAGTTATACCCATCCATTATTTTTTACTTGGCGTTGGTTATGACAAAGCTATTCCAAGTGATTTTTTGGGACACGGTTTATTAAATGCAAAAGATACAGAAACCAATGTAGATGAGGTTTTTGCAGCGGGAAATACATTGCGATTGATTGGTCGAATCACACCTGTTGAGGGATTGATGATCAAAGCGCTTTATCAAACTTCTGAGGTTGAAAATAAACTTGGAAATGATGAAGCTGCTGCAAATATTGATGATTCTAATGGTTGGTTGATTGGTGCTGAGTACAAAGTACCAAATTATGCCAATTGGACAGTCAAAGCTCAGTACAGTCAGAATTCGACTTCATTTAAAACAGAACAGGCAGATTTTGATGCTCAGCAAATATTGTTGGGTTTAGATTATGCTTTCAACAAACAAGTTAAAGTCTACGGATATACAGGTTATTCAACTTTTGAACAGGCTGATGCTAAGGATAAGCAACCTGTTGTGGGTACTGGCTTAGAATTTAAATTTTAAATCGATAAGACATTCTTGCAAATAGTTCTAAATGCTTCTATTTGCAAGAATAATTCTCAGTTACAAAAGTAAGTTTTTGATATCAATAATAATGTGAATAGTAAAGTATAATGATTTCATCATTCTTTCATCTTACTTGCCTACATTAAAACGAGTTTCTTTGTGATAGATATCAAGACCGTGGATAAACATAATATGATCTTTGAGGAAACAAATATTTATTTGTTTCATAGTATCAATTCACTAGCGACCCAATTCCCTATCATAGACAAGATCGCAGTTTTTTTAGCGGATGATCTAAATACTGTTTTTATCAGTTTGCTGGTTCTGATGTTGGTTCTAAAATGGAAAACACATCATCTAATCTTTGCTAAAACCTTATTTATAGTGCTTATCTCTTTGATATTAAGTGACTTAATCGAATATTTTTATCATCATCCTCGTCCATTTCAGTTGGATTTGGGACATAAGTTGATTGGGCATGGTCTGAGTTCATCTTTTCCTAGTCAGCATACGCTAACCGTTGTCATTATTGCATTTGCTTATCTACTTGCTGGATTTAAGACAATTGGAATTATTGGCTTGTTCGTCAGTCTGGTTGTTGGTTTATCTAGAATTTATGTCGGAGTTCATTTTCCATTTGATGTGGTTGGTTCGTTTTTAATCGGCTTTTTACTGGTTGTTTTTAGCAACTATATGTTGAAAGAAATGAGCTTGCGTATAAGACGAATGAGGCTACAGCAGTTGTTTGATTAAATAGAAAATGCGATTTAATATGCATTTTATCTTTTTGAATTTATGATTTTTTTACTGGATAGGTAAAATAATTTATAAAGTCTTTACGTTACAACTTTTGTTGCATTCACTAAGCTGATTAGATCGAAATAACTTAGGTCTATAGCCATGAGTGCAGCATTAGCTGAGATAAATTCTGCGACTAAAATTAATAATAATCTTCAACCCTTAATTGCACGCAGTAGGGTTAATGACTCCATTCATAATCACCGCTTCCTCAATGAAGTGGATAGCTATTTAGATACTTATCCTAATACTAAGCACATCGATATTTTCCTTTATGATCTCAATGGGCATTTACGAGGCAAAAGGATAGATATCAGTTGTCTCAAAAGCTTAGATAAGGGTTGTTATCTACCGCTGTCTATTTACGCCATGAGTTTGGATGGAAATGTTGTTGAGGAAACTGGACTAGGCAAGTTTGTCGGTGAACCAGATTATTTATGTGTACCTGTGTTGGGGTCATTACGTCCCAATCCTATAGATCCACATATCAATGCTCAGTTACTTTTAACGATGAAAGAAAATAATTTACAAGCTTGTCGTTATGAACCGCGCAATATTTTAAATAAATTGCTGAATCGATTACATCTGTTAGATTATTTTCCATGTATCGCTGCTGAGCTTGAGTTTTACTTACAGCCTTTATCCCAAGAGAGCCAAAAGTCAGCCATCCCTAAACAATGTTTTGATTTAAACCCACATGCTGATATCCAAGCAGTGTTGGATGAAATAGAAACGATTGCTGAAATACAGGGAATACATATCACTGGAATCGTTTCTGAGTCATCGTCAGATCAGTATGAAATTAATCTGCCGCATGGAACTGATATTTTGAAGCTCTGTGACCAAATCTTGATGTTAAAACGGAGTATTAAACAAGTTGCAAATAAACATGGCTTTAAAGCTAATTTTTTAGCAAAACCAGATTTGCATAAAGCAGGGAGTGGAATGCATTTTCATATGAGTCTACTTGATGCTAACAAACATAATATTTTTAGCTGTTCTGAACGTGACTTTGCAAAGCCATTATTAAATGTAATCAGTGGATTGATTCATTTTATGCCAGATTCTATGGCGATCTTAGCCCCTAATTTCAATTCATATCGCCGATTTAAGTTAGGTCAGCATGTCCCTTTGGAAGCAAACTGGGGTTGGAATAATCGTAATGTCGCACTGCGCATTCCATGTTCGGATTCAGAAAATCAAAGAATCGAATATCGAGTAGCTGGAGCCGATTGTAATCCATATTTGGCAGTCGCCATCATATTAATGGGAACGCTGCATGGCTTGACTCACATATCAGCAATTCCCAAATCAGTGAATCAATCTAAGCAGATTGGTGAACATTATTTTCTTCCGACAGAACAAATGGATGCATTGAAGAGATTTAAAGCTAATTATTGGATGAGTGAATATTTAAATCAAGATTTTGTTGCATTGTGGTGTACTGTTAAACAGGCAGAGTATCAGCATGTCTTGAGTCAGATCACTGCTATTGAAAAAAATTGGGATATCTAAGACATCACATATTTTGATGTCGGACTCAAAAAAGGCTGCTAAATGCTTTAATTTGAAAAGCATTTATTTAGGCATAGCTTTGTAATGAGTTAAATATAGGCTCAAAACTCTATGAATTTGAAGGCATAACGCATCGAAGGACATAACAAGTCTTTATAGGACAAATAACACTGGTATATGAAAAACAAATTGACAGCATTCAGAAGAGGCTATAATTTAATCATTGGTTCTAATTTGGAACTTTATATAGCCTCTATTTAATTTCAAATAGTTGAGCTAATGTTTTGATTGAAGTTGTAGATCAATAAGAGATGTAAGTCATAAGAGTTGTTAATGTGATTTAGTGTTTGCTTACAGAAATGTTATGGGTGAAGAGAGCGATGATGTCAAATGATGTGAATACAATTACAGTGCGCCAAACGCAATTCAAAGCCGAAAAAATTACCACGCAATACACTGAATCTACTTTCATGTCACATTTTCTCACAGCTCTGTCCATGAGCTTCCCACAGGGTGAACGCTTTTTTGTAGAAACCGTCCGAAATGTGCGTGATCAAATCCATGATGAACAGCTACAAAAAGATATCTCAGGTTTTATTGGGCAAGAGGCGCATCATGCGCGAGCACATGAGCAGTTTAATCAACTGGTGCAAAGCAATGATTATCATCTAAAAAAGTTTGAAAAGGCTTATGAGCAGGAAATGATCCGCCTAAGAACTTTAAGTCAGCGCCGTCAATTGGCTGCTACAGTTGCACTTGAGCATTTTACGGCGATGATGGCAGGTTATATGCTTGAATATCCAAATATTATGTTTAAAGGCTTATCTGAAAATATGAAGAATCTTTGGCTTTGGCATGCTGTTGAAGAAATCGAACATAAGCATGTGGCATTTGATGTATATCAGCAAGTCTTTGCCAACTTAGCTCAACGCCGTAGAAGTATGCGAACAATTACGGTGGGATTCATCAGTAGCACGATCATAATGACAGGTCATTTAGTCTGGCAAGATCGAAAGAATACCTTATATTCACCGAAGCAGCTGTTCAAGAACACACAAACACTTATGGGTCTTGTCCACATGATGTGGCGTTTATTACCTGACTATTTAGCATTTTATAAAGCAAGTTTTCATCCATCTGAGATTGATCAGCAGGATTTATTGATCAAAGCGAGAGCTTTATTAGCTAGCTAATTTAATGATTGGGATTTAAAAGTACTGTATTTTTTAGCGTTTGCTTGGTAAATAATTTACGGCATAAAAATGCGCATCTATTTTTGATTTTAAAAAGCTTAAATGATTTATCAACTTTTACTTCAATATACAAGTTGATCTTTTTATGCAGGGTATGAATTTCTATATCACTGGCGTAGACCATATTAAAAAATATTGACTTCAACAGCTAAATGGTGCGCTCAGCGGGACTCGAACCCACGTCGGTCGCTTAGGAGGCAACTGCTCTATCCAGTTAAGCTATGAGCGCATAATTAAATGATTATAAACAAAAAAGTGATTGCCTTAGCAATCACTTTTTGATTAAACCGACTAGCTGTATTTAGCTCTTATTTTTCAAATTTAAAACACGATAGAGCACAAACATTAGAACGATCCAAATAGGAATCATGAGCACAGATTCTTTAAAACCTTGCTGCCACATGATGTAAAGTACAACCGCAATAAATGCGAGTACAAGATAATTGCTGAATGGTGACCATAAAGCAGGGAAGCTCGTTGTTAATGCTTTTTGTTTGACCATCGCTTTAAATTTCAAATGCGTCAAACTGATCATTGCCCAGTTTAAAACTAAAGCACCCACAACCACATACATCAAATGACCTAAGGCATCTTCTGGTACGAAGTAGTTTAAAAGTACACATCCGAAGATGAGCAATGCTGAAAGCAATACGGCTGGAACAGGAACACCTTGTTTATTCACTTTAGCAAATACTTTAGGTGCATTACCTTGTTCAGCTAAACCAAACAACATGCGGCTGTTTGCATACATACCACTGTTATATACAGATAATGCTGCGGTTAAGATAATGAAGTTAAGTAGGTGAGCAGCCCAACCAATTCCCATTTGACTGAAAATCATTACAAATGGGCTTTTATCTAAGCCACCTAAATCAAGCTGATTCCAAGGCACAAGTGATAATAAAATTGTGAGTGAACCGATGTAGAAAATCAGAATACGGAACACAACTTGGTTGATCGCTTTAGGAATCGTTTTCTTTGGATCATTGGCTTCAGCCGCTGCCATACCGATTAATTCAATACCACCAAATGCAAACATCAAGAATGCCAGCATGAAGAATAGACCTTCAAACCCATTCGGGAAGAATCCACCATGACTCCAAAGGTTGGTAAATGAAGCCGTAGAGTTGGCATCCGCAGTGAACAGCAAGAACAGACCAAATAAAATCATCGCTACAACAGCGGTGACTTTAATAATGGCTAACCAAAATTCTGACTCACCATAGAATTTTACATTGGTGAGATTGATCGCTGTAATAATCACAAAGAAGAATAAAACTGACTGCCATGTAGCAATATGAGGCCACCAGTAATTGATATATTTTGCGACTGCCGTGAGCTCACTCATCGCAACGAGGATATACAATATCCAATAATTCCAACCTGATAAAAAGCCTGGAAATTTACCCCAATATTGATATGCAAAATGACTAAATGAACCTGCTACAGGTTCTTCTACGATCATTTCACCGAGTTGACGCATGATTAAAAAAGCAATCAAACCGCCAATCGCATAACCCAAAATAATAGATGGTCCAGCAGACTGGATGACTTGCGCAGAACCTAAAAATAAGCCCGTACCAATAGCCCCACCCATCGCGATGAGTTGGATATGGCGGTTTTTTAGTCCACGCTGAAGTTTAGAAGAATCGTTGTTCAAAGGACTGAGCTCGACGAGGAATAAGTGGATTATTCTAATAGATTGAATGATTTTCGACTAGTAAAAGTACAGGCGGGCTATGACTGGAAAGTTGTTTTTAAAATTCATTTAAAATCTTATATTTGGGTGAATAGTAAACTAAGTGAAGTTTGTTTTCTGATCATTTAAATCGGGCACTTGATTTTTAAACCGCGTATAAATGTTTCGATGCCATTGTTAATTTGTACAAAAATACTCAATATAGTGAGCACATTTTACCCATAACAATTGACCGAAAAGCAATTGGTCGTATGGCATATTTTATTGCTGTGAAGTAATTTTAGACTCAAGATTTACTTGCACCAAGAACATGATAAAAGGATGAAATTGACATGAGCTCAGTACCGCAAATCAAAGTCCCTGCAACATATATGCGTGGTGGCACAAGTAAGGGTGTTTTTTTCAAACTTGATGATTTACCTGAAGCGGCACAAGTAGCAGGCAAAGCACGTGATCAACTTCTTCTCCGTGTGATTGGTAGTCCTGACCCATACGGTAAACAAATCGATGGTATGGGAGGGGCGACCTCAAGTACCAGTAAAACGGTAATTTTGGCTAAAAGTACACAGCCTGAACATGATGTTGATTATTTATTTGGACAGGTTTCAATCGACCAGCCTTTTGTAGATTGGAGTGGTAACTGTGGAAACCTCACTGCTGCTGTAGGTTCTTTTGCAATTTCAAATGGTTTGGTGGATGCAGCTCGTATTCCTGAAAATGGAATTTGCACAGTTCGCATTTGGCAGAAGAATATTCAAAAAACTATTATTGCGCACGTACCAGTGACCAATGGTCAAGTTCAAGAAACAGGTGATTTTGAATTAGATGGTGTCACTTTCCCTGCAGCAGAAGTTCAAATCGAATTTTTAGATCCTGCTGATGATGGTGATGAAGGTGGGGATATGTTCCCTACAGGAAATGTTGTTGATGAATTGGTGGTACCTGAGATCGGTACTTTCCATGCAACTTTCATTAATGCAGGTATTCCAACTATTTTCTTAAATGCAGAAGCGATTGGTTATCAAGGTACTGAATTACAAGATCATATTAATGGTGATGCCGCAGCACTAGCTCGTTTTGAAAAAATCCGTGCGTATGGTGCTGTTCAAATGGGTTTGATTAAAGATATCTCTGAAGCTGCTGCGCGTCAGCATACTCCAAAGATTGCTTTTGTATCTCAACCAAAAACCTATACATCATCAAGTGGTAAAACAGTTGAAGCTGCTGGTGTTGACTTATTAGTTCGTGCATTATCTATGGGTAAACTTCACCATGCCATGATGGGAACTGCTGCAGTTGCAATTGGTACTGCTGCTGCGATTCCTGGTACGTTGGTGAATTTAGCTGCTGGTGGTGGTGAGCGTGAAGCGGTTCGTTTTGGGCATCCTTCAGGCACGTTACGTGTTGGTGCTCAAGCTGAGTTGATTGATGGAAAATGGGCTGTGAAAAAAGCCATTATGAGTCGTAGTGCACGTGTTCTGATGGAAGGCTGGGTTCGTGTACCAGGTGATACCTTCTAAGCCGTATTCATCTGTTTTAAACACCTCCATTTGGAGGTGTTTTTATTTTGTATAGCTTGAAAATACAAAGATAATCTATCGGGATAAATAGTGATATGATGTTGCCATTCTGACAGATGCTGTCACTTCTTCATTTATTCATTTTTCGAGGCAATTGTGTCGTCTATTTCTCCAGTTAATGCGGATGTTTTAAAACAAGCTCAACAACGTATTCAACAAGATTTATTGACAGCATTGGCTGCATTTTCTCTCCCAGAACCACTCAAAGCAGCTGTTCACCATGCCGTTATGCTTGGTGGTAAAAGAGTCCGCCCAGCTTTATGTTATGCGGCTGCTTCGTTACAAGCCAACCAAAACTTTGCTGCCGCACGTCGTGCAGCTGTCGCAGTAGAACTAATTCATTGCTACTCACTCGCACATGATGATTTGCCTTGCATGGATAATGATTTACTGCGTCGTGGTCAACCGACTTGTCATGTTGCATTTGGTGAAGATACTGCTTTGTTGGCAGGTGATATTCTGCAATCGATGGCATTTGAGATTTTAGGCAGTCGTTTATTTGACGATCAGGCACAAGGTACAGATGCCGCTATTGTTCTCAAGCAAATGCAAATCTTAGCTACAGCAAGTTCGAAGATGGTTTGCGGTCAGGTTTTGGATCTTCAAGCTGAAGGTAAGCATGTTGCCCAAGATGAATTGGAAAATATTCACCGTAATAAGACAGGTGCTTTAATTCAGGCTGCCATCATGATGGGGGCTGTGACTATTTACTCTGGCACAGATCAGGCGATTCCAAAATTACGTCAGTTTGGTCAGAGCATTGGCTTAGCTTTCCAAGTTCAGGATGACATTTTGGATATTACGGCGAGCACTGAAACCTTAGGTAAAACCGCAGGCAAAGATGAACAAGTCCAAAAATCAACATATCCTGCTTTAATGGGGTTAGAGCAAGCACAAGCCTTTGCACAAACCTTACATGATCAAGCATTTGAAGCATTAGAATACTTTGGTGAAAATGCCAAAGAGTTGATTGAGATTTCTAAATTTTTATTAGATCGAAAAAATTAATTTGGGGAAGTATATGAACGTACAAGCTTTACGGTTTGTGGGAACGCTTGAAGGCATTTCATTTTTATTATTGCTCGGCGTTGCCATGCCGATTAAGTATATTTGGGGAAATCCTGTTTTTGTCAAATATATTGGGATGGGGCATGGTGTTTTATTTGTACTATTCCTTGTGATGCTTTTAGTTGTTTGCCATCGAATGAAATGGTCTCTGTCAATCTTTAATTTGGGCTTGATTGCTGCCATTTTACCATTTGGCCCTTTTATCTTTGATCGTAAAGTTAAGCAATTAGCCGAAAAAGATCATTCAACGTTGATTGCAGAGTAAGATGTACTCAAGTACAAAAAAAAGCCATGATGATCATGGCTTTTTTTGCAAATAAAACGTTAAAAACAATTAACGTCCCATAAGACCACGAATTGTATTTAAAACATCGGCTGGTAAAACCACTGTTTTTGCATTATTCGATTTCGCCATATCTTGCATAGCTTTTACATATTGTTCGCCCAATAGGTAAGCAACAGGAATTTCTTTGTCGCCAACAGCATTGGTCACCATATTAATTGCTTTCTCTGATGCTTCTGCAAGAACAACTTGAGCTTCTGCATCACGACGAGAGGCTTCGAGACGTCCTTCAGCTTCCAAAATCGCTGCTTGTTTTTCACCATCAGCTTTCGTAACAGTTGCACGACGCTGACGTTCAGCTGCAGCCTGTGCTTCCATTGCAGATTGCATCGTATGTGATGGTTGAATATCTTGAATTTCTACAGTTTTAAGTGTAATCCCCCAATCAGAAATATCATCTGAAATAGCAGCCTTTAATTTCGCTTTGATATGATCACGTGACGACAAGGCATCATCCAAATCCATTTCACCTACGATCGAGCGCAGAGAAGTTTGTACAAGATTTTGAATCGCCCAAGTATAGTTTTCGATACCATACACGGCTTTTTCAGGTGTGGTCAGATTGATATAAGCAACGGCATTCATCACTAACACTGCATTATCACGTGTGATCACTTCTTGTGATGGAATATCTAAGACAATATCTTTCGTCGTGATTTTATATGCAACTTCATCTACATATGGAATCACAAAATTGAGACCCGGATTCAACGTGGTATGGTATTTACCAAGACGTTGAACAATCCATTTATAACCTTGGGGAACAATTCGAACCCCTTTAAAAATGGTTATACCAACAAAAGCGAAGAGCGCTAAAACAACAATAGTACCGACAGACATTAGAAACCCTCTTTATGTTTATGAAGTGCTATGCGGTTGAACAACTAAATCATTACCCATGATATCAATAACACGAACACGATCTCCGACTTTTACAGGAGCTGTGCTTCGACAGTTCCACTCATCAGAGCCGAGTACAGGCATTGGAAAACGCACCACGATTTGACTGTGATCCAGTCCAGTTTGGATGACCATCCCCACTTGACCAATGGTTGCTTCACGGGATAAACCCGCTTTGGTCTTATCAATTGAGAGTGGTTTTATAAATTTAAACCAAAGAATCGTACATAAAATCGATAAAATCCCCCAAGTGATCACTTGAGTGGTAAAGCCCATCATTGGGAAAAGCCAAAGTAAAATACACACCATCACTGCTGCTATACCAAACCATAGTGCAGCAAATGCAGGTAATACCAATTCTGAAAGAATTAACAAAATACCTAATACCAACCAGTGCCAAGGCTCAACTACAAATTCCATAGATTTGCTCGTATCGTTAAACGGTAAATAGAGGTGAAAAAATATTCACCTCTAGCACTGTAACAGATGATTATCTTTATGAATATATAAAGATAATGAATGTGTTTTAGAATTTTGGTCGAGGGGCAGGTTTAAATGCTGCAGGGGATTTTTTGAAGTTAGTAATTGCAGCTCGGATCGCTGTGATCTTGGCTTGAGCCGCCTTTTCACCTTCTAAGATAGCTTGGTTACTTGATTTTAGATCAAGTACACCGAGATGACCGACTTTCGGCTGAATCACGACAGTAGCTTGATTAAGTTCTTCGTTAATACTTTGCTGACCCATGATATTAATCGTCTGATCTAGTAATCCCCACATATTCATGGGTTTATCACCTATAGGACGCGCAGAAATATCAACCGCGATGATGATATCAGCACCCATATCTTTCGCTGTTTTTACAGGAATAGGGCTGACTAAACCACCGTCGACATATTTGGTACCACCGATGACCGTTGGCACAAAGACATTTGGAATACTACACGATGCACGTACAGCTTGACCTGCATTGCCTTTAATAAATTCAGCTTTCTTGCCGTTGTCTAAACGAGTTGCTACAGCAGCAAAACGTATTGGGAATTTCTCAATCGGCTTGTTGGCAACTTGACTGTTGACATAATTCTGAAGTTTTTGCCCCATGATAAAACCTTGGCTATTTAAGGTGAGATCACGGATGTCAGATTCTTGCAGTTTTAATGCAAGACTTTGCATCTGATAAGGCGTTTGCCCACTTGCATAAATGCTACCAACAAAGCTGCCAGCACTGGTGCCGGTCACAATTTTAGCTTTAATGCCATGTGACTCAAGGACTTTGATGACGCCAATATGTGAAAAGCCTTTAGCACCGCCACCGCCTAATGCTAAAGCAATCACGGGCTCACGTGCTTTTAAGGTTGAAGTTGGAGGCGTTTTTTTTGCAACTTGATCACAACCAAATAATGTTAAGCTAACAAGTGCTAAACAGGAGAGTTGAGCAATTTTCATATCAAAAGGAGATAAAATCGACGAAAAGATGGGCACATCTCAGCAGATTTGCCCTCGATTTTCTAGTTTTTTTTCACAAGTTTTTGTAATGGCTCTGCTAACCAATTGGGATTTTTGGGAGAAAAATGTCCTTGGTAAAAACCCATAATTTTTTCAAGATCTTGTTGATAATGACCTGTTGGCGTAAAGGCACCTAAGCAGTAAATCGTTTTGTGGTCATAATCAAAAGAGAACATCACAATCGGAATACCTGCTGCATGTGCAATATGGTAGAAACCACTTTTCATTTTTTCGGCTTTTTTACGCGTCCCTTCAGGTGCCATTCCGACCCAGATTCGATCGCACTTTTGAATTTCCGCAACGACCTGTTCAGTCAAACCATTGGTACTATCACGATGCACAGGGATTAATCCCGCCCAGTTGAGAAGGGGCTTAAATGGAGGCTTAAATAGTGTATCTTTGCCTAGAACCGTAATCTTGAGCCCCAAACCGCCAATCGCAAGAAAACCGTACCAGCCATCAATATTAGACGTATGTGGTGAGATAATAGCGACTGCTTTGGGTAAGTTTGGAATTTCACCAACCACTTTCCAACCTTGACTTAGAAAGAGTTTCTTACACAATGCACGGCTATAACTGGTTCCTCTTTGTGGTACTAGAGGCGGTAATTCAGGAAAATGTTGTGACATAGGTTCAGAAAAATAATGACAACTTTAATCATCTTAAACTCTCACTATCTGCATCGCATTGGCAAAAAATGAGATTTTAATGTGGTGGTTTTGAGAGGATTAGATAGTTGAAGTTACAAAGAAATACTTTAGGAACAGCCTTACATGCCTAATCTTCGTCAAATCTATTTATTGCTATTTTCGTTGTATTGGGCACAAGGATTACCTGTCGGTTTTATGACACATGCTTTACCTGTGATTTTAAGATCTCAAGGTGTATCTCTGGCACATATTGGCGGTTTTGGATTATTGATGTTGCCGTGGTCGATCAAAATCTTTTGGGCTGCATATGTTGATCGTTATGCAATCTCGAATTTAGGTCACTATCGCAGTTGGATTATTCCTACTCAATTCGCTAGTGTTGTTATTTTGGTGATATTGTCCTTTTTTCCGATTCATGCACTTGATCAACCTCTGTATTTATTAATCTTCTTTACTTTGCTGTTATGTATAAATCTTACAGGTGCGACACAAGATATTGCGACGGATGCTTTAGCTGTTAATTTACTTAAAAATGATCAATTACACTGGGGTAATACCTTTCAAGTGATTGGTTCTCGGTTAGGGTTTATCGTCGGTGGAGGTGTCGTACTTTGGTGCTTGGATTGGTTATATTGGCAAAAAACATTTTTATTGTTGGCGGTTTTAGTATTCCTGAATACCATTCCTATTTTATTTCATAAAGAACCTGAACGAATTAAATCGATAAGTTCAAATAACAGCTCAAATCATTCAAAAATTAATTCGATTAAACAATATCTTCATTATTTTAGCTCGTCTCCACAGTTAAAAGCATGGTTGCTAGTATTAATCACTTTTAAGATTGTTGATGGATTGACAGGGCCTATATTAAAACCACTTGCTGTTGATTTAGGTTTAACTTTTTCTCAAATTGGACTTTATATTACAATTTTAGGTGCTGTGGCTGCATTGTTAGGTGCAGCAATTGCAGGGGTGTTGTTGAAATATCTGTCTAAGGCTTATGCCTTGATTATATTTTCTATGTTAAAAATTCTAAGTCTATTTTTCTATGTTTATTTGGGTTATGTATTTGAACATCATAAAAAAATTGATTCTTCTATAATATATGTAATCAATGCCTTTGAAGATGCATGTTCCGCGATGTTGTTGGTGGTCATGCTCAGCTTAATTATGAACTACAGCCGTAAACACTTTGCGGGAACTGACTTTACTTTGCAGGTTTCAGTTATGGCGACAGTCAGTGGTTTATTATATTTACTAAGTGGATTACTTGGTGATTTGCTTGGATATTACTATTATTTGTCTGTAATTTTTCTAATATCATTCATTTGTTTGCTACCAATTTTTAATTGGAAGAAATATGTAAATATTAATCAAGGTTGATTACAAATTTATAAAGCTTGGATATTAAACTGTAATATTTCAATGTGAGAATCTAAGGCTTTTCGATAAATGTATCCCTGCATTCAATTGTTTTTTAGCTCTATTTCTTGAGTTTAAAATATGATGGGTAGTATTGTAAATCACTGACTAATAAATATTTTTTGGCGTGGATATAATAAAAAAGATAAGGTGTTAGTCTCGGCTAAAAATTAAACTTTAGTCGAAAATGGAATAAATAAATAAGATTTTAATCGTTTTGTCATATAAAGTTAATGTGTAGGATTTGTTACAAATTTAACTAGGATGGCAAAAATGAAAATCAAAATTGTAACAGCAGCAGTATTAGGTTTACTTGCAACCTCTACTTTTGCAGCACCAACAATCTACGGTGAAATCGACGCGAGTGTTGATTATTTACCAGAAAAAAATGCGACAAAATCAAACAAAGATGTTTGGGAAATTAGTTCGAACATCACCTTTATCGGATTCAAAGGTGATGAGAAATTAACAGAGCGTTTAAGTGCTGTTTATGCTGCTGAATGGGGATTCAGTGCAGATGGTGACAGCAGTGATTGGACTCAACGTAACCGTTTTGTTGGCTTAAAAGACAGCAAGTTGGGTACAGTTAAAATTGGTGAACATGATACACCAGTCAAGCAACTCTCAAGTGTTGTAGATACCTTCAACAACTATGTTGCTAACAAAGCAGATGTAACAGGGATTTTTACTGGCGAAAACCGTATTGATAATGTAGTGATCTATGAGTCACCTGCAGTCAAAGTTCTTGATGGTGCATTTAAATTTAATGCTTTACTGGCAACAGGTGAGGCGACTGGGATTAAGCAAAGCAATGGTGGTGCTAAAGTTTCAGGTGGTGGGTTAGGTGATGCGTGGTCTGCTTCGGTAACTTATGAAAACCCACTTTTTGTTGCGGGTCTCGGTTATGACAAAGCGATCCCAAGCACATTTTTAGGCAAAGGTATTTTAAATGCTTCAGAACCAGAGAATGATATTGGCTCTGTTTTTGCGGCAGCGAATACAGTTCGTGCGATTGGTCGATTAAATCCAATCGAAGGCCTAGCACTTAAAGCATTGTATCAAAGTTCTGAAGTTGAAGCTGTGTCAGGCAATGAAGTTGGTTCAGCAAATATTGATGATGCACAAGGTTGGTTAGTCGGTGCTGAATATAACATTCCACAGTCTAAAAACTGGACAGTGAAAGCTCAATACAGCCAAAACGATACCAGTTTCAAAGACAACAGTGCAGACTTCAAAGCTAAACAAGTCATCGCAGGTGCGGATTACGCATTTAGTAAGCAAGTAAAAACCTATGGTTATGCTGGTTATTTAACGCTTGAGCAAGCGGACAAAAAAGACAAGCAACCTGTAGGCGGCATAGGTTTAGAATTCAAATTCTAAGCCATGTAATTCTAAAAACACCCATAAGGTTCTTATTGGGTGTTTTTTTTATTGGCTCAAATGACATTTATTTTAAATATAATATATGGTTTTTAATAATGATTATTATTAACTCTAATTAATTCTTATCTGTATGATAAATATTGTTATTTTTATAAGTTAAATTCTGCGTTTTTTGCATGAGTCATGTTGCTTTAAGTGATTTTTAAGTTTCAGCTTCTATCTTTGTCGCATACAAAATTATCTCTTCGATTGTGACGATGACTATGCTGCTGAAAAAACTAAGGGCAAAGCCTATTTCGCTACTCACGTTTAACCTATTGCTTTCAATTTGGTTAGGACTTTTCTTAAATTTTGCCTTTTATGAAAAGCTTCAGTCGCTTACACCTTATACAGGTATTAAAGCAGGGTTATTCGTAGCCGCTTCAGCTGTAGTCGTTGTATCAGCCTATTTCTTTCTTTTTCAACTTTTGAACTGGAAATGGACAGCCAAGCCTGTTGCAATCGCCATGGTATTTATTGGTGGATTTGCTTCATATGCTGTCAGCACATTAGGGGTGTTAATCACTTCTGATCAGATTCAGAATTTGATGCAAACAGATATCGCTGAAGCAAGAGATACGTGGTCCATACATTTGATCACTTGGACACTGGGCATGACCGTATTACCGATTATTGCTATATTGATCGTAAAACTGAAATCTGAACCGATCTTGAAGCAGTTGTTGAAAAAGGTCATGGCGACGATTGTATCACTAGCGATGGTGGGTGGGTTGTTGTTCATATTTTACGTGGATTTTGCAGCAATCTTTCGTGAAAATCGTGATTTAAAAGGGATGATCTCTCCACAAAATATGATTGCTTCTTTTGTGTCTTATTATAAAAAGAAAGCACCTAAAGAAAATTTACCATTGGTCACTTATGGGACTGATGCAAAACTTGTAAAAGAAAATTCTGCTCGTCCGAAATTGATGGTTTTGGTGGTAGGTGAGACAGCTCGTGCTGAAAACTTTTCTTTAAATGGTTATGCGAAAAATACTAACCCGAAATTATCAAAACAAGACATTATTAACTTCTCTCAAGTAAGTTCATGTGGTACAGCAACGGCTGTTTCAGTGCCATGTATGTTCTCTGGTATGCCTCGTAAAGATTATGATGAAGGGCTTGCAAGTCATCGAGAAGGTTTACTTGATATCGCACAACGTGCTGGCTATAAAGTCACTTGGATTGATAATAACTCTGGATGCAAGGGCGCTTGTGACCGCGTTGAGCAGTTTAAAATACCTGAACCTATCCAGCAGAAATGGTGTGAAGAAGGTGAATGTTTTGATGATCTTTTAATTGATAGTTTGAAAACATATATCGCAACTATTCCTAAAAATGACACGCAACCTCGATTGATCGTTTTACATCAAATGGGTAGTCATGGACCTGCGTATTACAAACGTGTTCCGCCGCAGTTCAAAGTCTTTAAACCAACTTGTGATACCAATGCCATCCAAGGATGTAGTCAAGATGCACTGATTAATAGTTATGACAATACCTTGTTGTACACTGACTATGTGTTAGATTCATTGATTGAAACATTAAAAAATACAACGCAGTATGAGACAGGTTTGTGGTATTTATCAGATCATGGTGAATCAACAGGTGAAAGTGGTATGTATCTACATGGCGCACCATATGCGATTGCACCAAGTCAGCAAACACATGTACCGATGTTGATGTGGTTCTCTGATGCGTGGAAGCAACAAGCCAATCGTCAAGTACAGTGTTTAACACAGCAAAAAACTGAAGCATTAAGCCAAGACAATTTATTCCCGACTTTATTGAGCTTGCTGAATGTCAAAACGAAAGTAATTGAGCCACAAAATGACATGCTGTCTGCATGTTCAAATTCCTAAGAATGAGGAAATCATGACTAAAATCTTGATGATCGAAGATGACTTTATGATCGCAGAGTCAACCTTGACTCTATTGCGCTATCATCAGTTTGAAGTGGAGTGGGTCAATAATGGTGTGGATGGTTTAACGATGTTGACCAAACAACCATTTGACTTAGTACTGCTAGATCTAGGATTGCCTCTGATGGATGGCATGCAAATCTTAAGACAGATTCGTCAGCGATCTTCTATACCTGTTTTAATTATCTCGGCGCGTGATCAACTCCAAAATCGAGTGGATGGACTGAATCAAGGTGCTGACGATTATTTGATTAAACCTTATGAGTTCGACGAATTACTCGCACGTATTCATGCTTTGTTACGACGTGGCGGTACTGAGAATGCACAATATAAACAACAAACCCAATTGCTCAAAAGTGGTGATCTAGTTCTAGATGTCGAACAACATTTAGCGACCTTTAAAGGGCAGCAGATTGAATTATCCAATCGTGAGTGGGCGATTTTGATTCCATTAGTCAGTCATCCCAACAAGATTTTTTCTAAAGCAAATCTAGAAGATAAGTTGTATGATTTTGACAGTGAAGTCACGAGTAATACCATTGAAGTCTATGTCCATCATTTACGAGCAAAGTTGGGTAAAGACTTTATTCGTACTATTCGTGGATTGGGCTATAGATTAGGACAAGCATAAGTATTATGAAGTTATCCAAGCAATATTCCCTCAAGAAAAGATTAATCTGGGGGACATCAGTTTTTAGTTTATTGCTTGGATGTTTATTGATTTTCACCGCTTATAAGATCGCTTTGCATGAAGTTGATGAGATCCTCGATACGCAAATGCAATATATGGCTGAACGGTCTACTACTCAGCCTTTAACCACCATCACCAGTAAAATCGAATTGCATCGGACTTATCACGAGGAAGATTTGCTGGTTGATATTTGGGCCTACAAAGATCAAAGTCACTTATGGCATCAAACGCATCTATTGATCCCACCAGTGAAGCAAGCAGGTTTTTACACGCAAGAAACACCACAAGGAAAATGGCGTGTTTATGTCATCCCGTTAAAAGATTATCAAATTCAAGTGAGCCAACAAGAGCAGGTACGCAAGAACTTCGCTTGGGAGTTGGCAGGTAGTATGTTTGTGCCATATGTGCTGTTACTGCCTTTTGCAATTATTATCTTAGCATTCATTATTAGTCTCAGTTTAAAACCTTTAGAAGACTTCAAGGCTGAATTGCGCAGTCGAGATTCGGATGGCTTAGCACCGATTGATAGCCAAGATTATCCGCAAGAGTTAATTCCAACTATTGAAGAAATGAATCATTTGTTTGGACGAATCCAACAGGCACAGGCTGAACAAAAGCAATTTATTGCAGATGCTGCACATGAACTCAGAACACCTGTAACGGCATTAAATCTACAAACCAAAATTTTAATGAGTCAATTCCCTGAGCACGAAGCTTTAATTAATCTAAGTAAAGGATTGGCGAGGATTCAGCATCTGGTGACTCAATTACTGGCATTGGCTAAACAAGATGTAGGTTTAAATTTGATTGAGCCAAATACGGAGTTTCGCCTTAATGATGTTGCACTCAATTGCGTCGAGCAATTAGTCAACTTAGCCATGCAAAAAGAAATAGATTTGGGTTTTGAGCGTAATGATGTGATTGAAATGAATAGTTTGGAGTCAACTATTCATTCGATTATTTTTAACCTGATCGATAATGCGATTAAGTATACGCCTAATCAAGGCATCATTAATATTTCAGTCTATAGTGACCAAGACAATTTTGCATGTGTGCAAATTGAAGACAGTGGTGCTGGCATCGACCCTGAAAACTACGATAAAGTATTAAAACGTTTCTATCGTGTGCATCACCACCTAGAAGTGGGCAGCGGCTTAGGACTTTCCATTGTTGATAAAGCTATTCAACGTTTAGGCGGTACGCTGCAACTGTCTCGTAGTATTGATTTGGGTGGCTTATCCGTTTTAGTGCGCTTACCTAAAATCTTAAATCATCACTGAGTCACTTTGATTTAAGCATTGCTTTCTGCATGCTCTCGAAGATAACGAAGAAACAACACACATTTTTGGATGCGTTTACCATCATTGCCGACGCGGTTTACGTTGAGTCTGAGCACCCAGTTTAAGCGTTTTCCAACTTTACAAATGTCTTTATACACTTGTGGTTCAGCGAGTAGAGCTTGGTAAAGGATATAGCTTGCATCATTAAGCTGTTCAAATTCGAAATGATAGGCCGTCGAGAAAATATATAAAATCCAATCACGGACAAAACAATCGTGCAAGCTGAGCACGGATGCAGGATCAGTTTCGAAATCAATAAAACTAAAATGTCTTTCTTGATCCACTAAAATATTACGTGCAAAAGCTTCGCTTAAATAACCACCTTGCAAATGAACATATTGAACTGCTTGAATCGCTTGGGTAAATAAAGTGGTTTTAGCTGCTAAATCATCTTTGCAGTATGCAAGTGCTTGATCTAATTGTTTAACTTTACTTTGATGTTGAGCGCCAATATCTTCCAGTAAAATCCCTTTGTCAGAATGAGCAAGCACATTAGGTGTTGATACACCAAGTTGTTTGAGCTGTTGAATACGCTGATATTCACATCGAATCGCCGCCGCGCCACCTTGATTCGGGACAGGCATAATGGCGCCAAGATTGAAAATCTTGGCAAGCCATTTCAATGGCGTATATAACCATAGACCATGACGTTCAGATGCTTTTTTTAACCATACTTTACCAGTATCGAGCTTATAAGCCTGAATAGATGCTTGTTGGGTTTTTAAGGTATTGTCTAAAAAAGTCTGAAAGTCATCCATTCGCAGCAAACTATAATTAGGTGATTGTATAAGGGTATTTGAGTGATCACTTTACCACATCAGGCAAAACTTTCGGAGTATCAATTATGTTCGAGCGTATGAGATGGCGTTGGTAGGTTAAAGCATATACAGCAAGATTGATTGCAAAGCAGATCCACGCTGTCCATAAATTATGGCTGAGAAAATGAGCACCACGCATCATCTGTGCCCATCCCATCGCAAAACCAAGTAGGATACCTGCAAATAGATAAAACCATGCTCGTTTTTGTTCATCGAGTCGATAGACAAAATAACCTGTCACCAGTGCAAAGCCTGTACTAGCATGTCCACCAGGAAAACAATGTCCTGCTGTAGCAGAAAAATTCCATGTGAAGCCTGTGGTTGTTGCAGTCGTCATCGCCCAAGGACAAGCATGAGCAGCATTTGCTTTGATTAGCCCGATCACACAAGTACATAACATGCTGACCCAAAACATATAGCCATATTTCCAGCGCTTTGCTTTGAGTTTTTCAACTTTGAAAGATGCTATCCATAATAAGAAAAAACTAATGTAGACCAGCGTTAAAACCTTTTTGACATAGGTGTGATTGAGTTTTGCTAGATACCAATCGCCTTTTAGCGCAAAATCACCAAATGTACCCACCCAAGGTTGGATTAAGTACATGTCTATGCTGCCCCCTACAGGAAAGACCCACCACAAAATAAAAAAACTGATTAAAAGTAAGAAACTTGTCAGCAGAAAAAATGGCGTTTTAATAATCATAGGATTAAACGTCGAAAAGTAAACAATCTATGATTTATTAAACTGTTTTAATCTTAAACAGCTCTTAAAATTGACATAAAAAAAAGCGGCGTTTCCGCCGCATAAAACATTAAAACTTAAAACATTGATTCTTCAGAATTCGCTGAAATCTTATGAATCGAAAGGTCAGCACCACGATACTCATCTTCTTGAGATAAACGGATGCCCATAGTGACTTTTAAAATGCCATATACGACAAAACCACCTACCAATGCGATAGCAACACCTAAGCCAGTCCCGATGATTTGAGAAATAATCGATACTCCACCCAAACCGCCAAGCGCTTGCTGACCAAAGATACCTGCCGCAATACCCCCAAAAGCACCACAGACACCATGTAATGGCCAAACCCCCAAGACATCATCAACTTTGAGTTTGTTTTGCGTGTAAGTAAATAGATAAACGAACATGCCACCAGCAGCTCCACCAATAACCAATGCACCGATAGGATGCACGATGTCAGAACCAGCACAGATCGCCACTAAACCAGCTAAAGGACCATTGTGCAAGAAGCCTGGGTCATTTTTACCCATAAAGTTAGCTGCCAAAGTACCGCCAACCATCGCCATCAATGAGTTGATCGCAACTAAGCCAGAGATAGCATCAACACGTTGAGCACTCATTACGTTGAAGCCAAACCAACCTACGATCAAAATCCATGAACCTAAAGCAAGGAATGGAATAGATGAAGGAGGGTGAGCACTTACACGACCGTCATTTTTATAACGACCATTACGCGCACCTAACAAGATCACCGCAGCTAAGGCAATCCACCCACCCATCGCGTGTACAACCACAGAACCAGCGAAATCATGGAAAGTTGCACCAAAAGAGCTTTCAAGCCATTTTTGGAAACCATAGTTTCCATTCCAAATCATCCCCTCAAAGAACGGGTAGATCAGGGCAACTAGAAGTAAAGTTGCGATCGCTTGTGAACGCATTTTGGCACGTTCAGCAATACCCCCAGAGACAATCGCTGGAATGGCTGCAGCAAAGGTCAATAAAAAGAAGCAACGCATCAGGTTATAACCATGATCAGCAGCTAAAACTTCGCCTGCATGAAAAAAGTTTTGTCCATAGGCAATCCAATAACCAACAAAGAAGTAGGCAATTGCGGAAATGGCAAAGTCAGTCAGAATTTTACTGAGTGCATTGACTTGGTTTTTGTGACGAACGGTGCCTAGCTCTAAAAATGCAAAGCCTGCGTGCATTGCCAAAACCAGTACTGCACCGAGCAGTAAGAAAAATAGATCTACGTTTTGCATAGTGGTGCTCAAAAAAAGTGCTAAATTTTATTTTGGTGCAAGTATTTGATTCGTTTTTGCACCAAAATAGATTTAGTAAATCTAAAACTAGAGCAATCTTAAAATGCTCATTTCTCTGTATTTTGATAAGCAAAAAACGCACCAATTTAGAAATTAAATTGTAATTTTGATGAAAAGTGGTGCATTTTGATTAAAAATAGCACAGAAATTTAAAGGTGTAGACCTAAATAGCAGCATTTTAGCGGATGTTATTTGATTAATTGATTTTAGTGTGGAGGCGTTCTACTTGCTAATCATCATGCAAAAGACAAGCTGCTACTTTCCAATAGTGATTGTTGCTACAATTTTTATTTTTCAGGTGGATGAATATGTCCTTTGATCTCAAAGTTAGTTTCAAACAAAGGTCTGAACCATCTGCACAGCAGAAAAAACTCAATCTATTAATTGCTCAAATTGAACAGCAAAAAATCAGTCTCGCCACATGGAAAAATGCACAAGACGAGATTCAACAGCATACCCGACAGAAGCTCATGCCAGTCTACCGTGAACTACACGAGGTATTGTTTCTACAATTAGAGCAACTTTGGCACTTGTTGCAATCGCATACATTTTCCAAAACCGACTTACAACAACTCGATGAAAAAATCGCACAACTTGCCCGTATGTTGAAACGCTCACAAATGTTGAATGAAGAACAGCTCACTCTTGTGCAGCAGATCGACACCGTTTATCAGCAACATACTCAACAATCTGTTAAAAAGCTTAAAAAAGTACAGTCAGAAAATTTCGAGTATCAAGCATCCTCTGAGCAGAGCATCGAGCAACATGCAGAACAAAGGAGTGAACAAGAAGACGACTTTGAGCAATATGCGGCGGAACAACAACAAGCAAGAGAAAAAGCCAAACAGCTACGACAGCAACAAAAACGTGAACAAGCTGAGCAACTAGCAGCACAGTCACTTAAAACGGTGTATTTAAAAATAGCTGCCATGATTCATCCTGACCGTGAGCAAGATGAAACTAAGAAAGCGGAAAAAACCGAATTGTTTCAGCAAGCCAGTCAGGCTTATGAACTGCAGGATTTGTTTTATTTACTGAAACTTCAATTACAGCTTGAACAAAATAAGGGTGTAGGAACTAAAGAGCTTTCTACGGAGCAAGTAAAGTTTTATAAACTGGCGTTGGATGCACAAAGTCAGCAGCTTGAAAGCCAAATTGACGAAATTTTAGATTCTTTTCAGTTAGCAAAGAAAGTCAAAGCCGAGCATCTTCATATTAATGATGTGTATAAAGCGATAGATGCGGACTGTGCTGAGTTAAAGCAGCAGTTGAAGTGGGAAAAAGAGCGTTTAAAGCATATGAAAAAGGTGAGTGGGGTGGAGATGTTATTGGAGCATGGGGTGCTTTGATTTTTAAAAGAGTCTTTCTCTAACCTTATAGTACAAGGAGGGAAAGACGGTTTGTGCTTATTTTAAAATTTCAGATAAAAAGGGATCATTTCGAACATAGGTTTTCCAAAATGCAGAAAATGGATAATTCTGTTGAAGCATATTAGTTAGGACTTACGCACTATTATTTATAGATTCTCTGTGGTAGCAGATGATTTTTATCGAGAATAAAGTCATCAATGAAGTTTTTGATCATTGGTCTA
>Ga0154420_1002_pt1 | contig 22874 bp, 21 predicted proteins | sample RifGroC1_FD_115924 | JGI IMG/M metagenome (GOLD analysis project Ga0154420, IMG submission 115924) | Acinetobacter sp. GWC1_38_13
AGATTTTGTGTGTAGGCTTCTTCATTTGAAAATTATATCGCTGAAAAAGCCTTTACAGATAGGTTTGTGCAACAAAGCCAACTTTAGGTGGAATAACTGGTTTATATGTAGATTCAAAAACCTTAAAAGAGACGAACTCAGTTGTTATCCAAACAATGTTATTTACCAGAATTTTGATCAACTTAGGCTTGTCAATTGGACAGGCAGGTGTATTAGCTAGTGCTATTTTACAACATAGCAAAAATGCAGTAATTAAAAGAGCTTTAACTAAATTCACATCGAATGCTCTAGTCGCATTTTTAATGAGTGCTCGAGTAATTGCTGGATTGAATCTTATAACATTAGGCTTAATTAGCGCAGAAATTTTACTTAAAAAATATGTTTTGGATGATGCAATGGAAGATTGGTGTCAAAAAACAGCTTTTAAATTAGCATCTGACCCTAGAAAAGAGTCAATATTTAAATCTACATCTAGAAATGAAAAAAAATTCCAAACTGCAGATGAAGAATATGAAGAGTTTATGAAAGCGATAGTGAGCGTTTAAAATGTATGAGATGTTAAAATTTGAAGGTCGCATTCAAAGATTAGAGATTTATGATGACTCTTTAAATGCATTTGGAAAGTCTGGTGATGCTCAAATTGCATCTTCAGCAATTTTGAGTGGTGTGGCAGAAAATGTTTCATTGTCTGCACAAACTGTATTTCTCGCTTCACGTAGTCGTTTACATGTCAAATCAGTTGTTATGGAAATCGATGGTAAAGTTTGCGTAGGTCAATTCCATCGTGCGTTATTTGAACATAATGAATATGTCATTTGTGTCGTAAGACGTCTTGAAAAAAAATTGTATGAACTTTATTCAGTATTGAGCCCTAAAACAGGCTTACTTCATATGCAGGTTGGGATGGGAGCTTCTGTTAAAGCTCATCAAACTTCTATAGCTAAAGGTAGAAATGTTTGGTACGCAATAACAATTTTTTTAGGATCTTTAATTTATTTTTGGGCAAGAGGTTTTAATCAGGTTGATATATTAATTTTTTTAGGAGTGGCTATTTTATTTTATTTTATTTTATTTTTTATTATTAAAAATGCTTCAAATTCATTAAAACATTTTTCAGAAAAGTCAGAACAGATTTTTGGTTTGTATGGATTTAAAGACCCGCAAGAGGTTTTTTTATTGCCAAGTCGTTATTTAAGTGAAAAAGATCATTTGTTACTAGAATCTGTATATGAATATAGAAAAGTTATTGAAAGTGATCCATATCCTGAAAGCTATATAGAGCAAATAGAACGGAATGTATGATTTATTAAATTTGAATTGTATCTTATAGCTAGAAGCAAAAGATATATTAGGATTTTGAAAAGACTTACATTGTTTCAGAAGAACCGTCTAAACATATCACGGTTCTTCTATTTCTTTAATGATAATTTTCATTTAACTCAAACGAGATTCCCAAAGTTCTTTCGCTTTAGTCATCGCTTCACCATAACTATTTACAGCATCCATCGTATATAAAGCAATTCCCATTGTTTCAATCACAGCCATTTCACCATATTCATGTGTTTGCTCACCCAACCAAACTGCTTTAAAGACTGCTAAATCAAGTTCTTCTTCAATAGGACTACGATCTGGTGTCAGTTTAGGTAGTTCATGCTCGTACAATTCACCGTTTTTAATCCCACAAATTAAAGTCTTGGCATCAGGATTACGCTCAAATTCACCACCTTCACCTTTTATCACAGCACTATTTTTATAACCTAATCGAAAAGCTGTTTGTTGATGTGATGATCTGTAAGCAGGATGGAAAATTGCCTGTAAAGTTGCCTTTGCATTAAATGGATTAATTAAACGTGCCAGTGTATGAATTGGTGAGCGAAGACCCATTACATTTCTGAGTGATATTAGATCACTTAAAATAGGTGATATTGCTTCAAGTGGTAAGTAAGCAAAATGATGTTGTTCAAGTTGCTGTTTTACTTCTTGTTGATTATGGCAAATTGGGTAGCCTAAATATTCTAATACCTGTTCAGTATAAACACGGTTAATTGTGTGACCCGATGCTCCATGCATTACAATTTTATAACCATGATGAGCCAATGTTAAAGCTGCAAGAATGAACCATGGATAATGCTTACGTTTTCCAGCATATGAAGACCAATCTAGATCAACATCTAAAGATTCAAAGTTGAGTTGATCTCGTGTTGCTTGAACAAAACCTGCAAGTTCATCAACAGATTCCTCTTTGACACGCAAAAGCATTAAAAATGCGCCAAGTTGAACATCTAGCACTTCATCTTTCAAAATCATGCTAAATGCTTGATATGCTTCTTCATAGCTTAAAGAGCGCGATCCTGTTTTACCTTTACCTAAAATACGAACATATTGAGCAAACGGATGTTCTGCGGTTTTATAAATATTTCGTTTGGTATTCATGATAATTCTGATGTGATCGATAACTAGAAAATAATATGACATAAAGTTGGCTATGTTGAGTAATAAACGCTGAGATAAATTCGGTTTAATTTGTTTTGGCGAAATATTAAACATTACAAGCGAAATTATTGACCGAATCAGTCTAGCGAATTGATGCAAACGGACCATGACATCAACTTGAAAAATCATTAGCATGACTGCGAAACAAACTTTTAAGAACAAAGAAAGCGAAAGGAAATAGCGATGTTAGCTTACGATGCAGATTTGGAACTCTTCCGTGATAACTTCAAACGTTTTATGAGTGAGCATGTTGCTCCACATTATGATCAATGGGAACGTGAAGGCATTATGCCGCGCTCAGTTTGGAATTTACTGGGTGAAAATGGTTTTTTATGTGTAGATGTACCTGAAGAGTACGGTGGCTATGGTGTGCCAACACATTATTCATTGATGTTGGTTGAAGAATCTGCTCGTGCGGGATATTGTGCTTTATCGACAGCAATTTCATGTCACTCTGAAATTGCTGCTCCTTATATTCAACATATTGGTACAGAAGAGCAAAAACAATATTGGTTACCAAAAATGGTATCAGGTGAGGCAGTTGGTGCAATAGGTATGACCGAGCCAGGTGCGGGTTCTGATTTGCAGGCTATGCGTACTAGTGCAATCCTACAAGGTGATCACTACATTTTGAATGGATCAAAAACATTTATTTCAAATGGTCAACATGCGGATGTTGTTGTTCTTGCAGTAAAAACTGATCCACAAGCACGTGCTAAAGGTGTGTCGTTACTACTGGTCGATACTCATCTCGAAGGTTTCAAGAAAGGTACTAACCTCGATAAAATTGGCTTGCACTCGCAAGATACATCTGAATTGTTCTTTGATAATGTAAAAGTACCTAAAGATCAATTGCTTGGTAATGCTGGTTCTGGTTTTGCTTATTTGATGCAAGAATTGCCTCGTGAACGTACAGCAATTGCATCTACAGCTTTAGGTGCAATTCGTGGTGCAATTGATTTAGCTACTGCTTATGTAAAAGAGCGTCAAGCATTTGGTCAGGCAATTTCGCAGTTCCAAAATACGCGTTTTGTATTGGCTCAAGCGAAGATTGATGAGTTGGCAACAGCAGCTTTCTACAATCAGAACGTAGAGCTTTATATGGAAGGTAAGCTAGATGTTGAAACGGCTGCTGCACTGAAGAGTTTCAGTACAGATATGCAAATGAAGGTATCTGATAACTTACTTCAGTTATTTGGTGGTTATGGTTATATGACTGAATATCCAATCTCACGTTTCTTTGTTGATGCTCGTATTCAGCGTATTTATGGTGGTACCAACGAGATTATGAAAGAAATAGTAGCTCGTGGATTGATTGGTAAATCATAAGCCGACTTTGATATCCTAAGCCTGCTTTTAGCAGGCTTTTTTTATTGTTCTTCTGTTGAATATTGAATCACTGGATAAGTTTTCTGTTTAGGGAGTTTGTGTAAAGTATTGTTGATATCAAGCAGAAATTTATCTGCTTCATCTTGGTTTGGCCAATGATTATTATATTGACTTCTTTTTTGAATATTCACACTACATCCTGTAACTTCCATATTCTCTGGATTAAATGACCAATCATTTGGATTTTTCAAAGTAACGTCCAATGCACTATCACAACTTTTCCAGAGCTTTACGAATGAATTTTCTGTTTGAGGTTTCAGCTCTTTAACAGGATAAACAGAATAGCCTTTCATTTCTGAATTAAAAAATTTGATAAATAGATAAGAGGGAATTCCTCACCAATTGATCGCAGTATTTGGTGGAAGTTCAATGCTTGTTAAATCTTTTTCATTTAATGGATGTTGCTGTTGGTCTTTTTGAAATGAATTTTTTGATTTGTATTTGAGTTTGGTTGCCTTAGGAACAGTTATTCCTCTGATTTGAGTTGTTGTCGTTGTAACATAATAGGGTGAAGAATCTTTATTACATCCTGTTGGATTATAGCAGCCTATGCATCCTGTTAGACTTGTGGCGATTACGCTAATCAGTAAAGGTGTTTTTATATTCATTATCATGGATGGCATCAATTTTTATTTATTACAGATTTTATCAAACTTGATTGAATTTTGTCTGTTGTGATTGAATAAAGCGGAATCTGATGCTTGATGAATAATTTTAAAAACAAAGGTCGGGATTGTAATGATTTGCAAAAAAACATTTATAAAAATACGCAAGGGCTTTGACCTAAGCAAAAAGAGTTAAATCTTCGCGTGTTTAAAGCGTTAAAGTCTTGTTATACTAGCTTCGCATAACAGTTCATAGATGAATTGTAACCCATTTATATAGATGATTTTGCTGAGGCTGCATTCAATGGTAAACGATGGACAAAACACATCGACGTCACTTAATTTAGAACAAATTCGTAATGATATAGATAGTGTTGATCAACAAATCCAAGAATTACTTAACCGTCGAGCTACGCTGGCTGAAGCTGTAGCAAAAGCGAAATTTGCAGCTGAAGAAAACCCATTATTTTATCGTCCTGAACGTGAGGCTCAAGTTCTCCGCAAGGTGATGGAACGTAATCAAGGTCCATTGTCTGATGCGACGATGGCACGTTTATTTCGTGAAATCATGTCCGCTTGTTTAGCACTTGAAGCACCTCAAAGCATTGCATTTCTAGGTCCTGAAGGTACATATACGCATTCAGCTGTGCTAAAACATTTTGGTAAAGATGCAGTTGTGCGCCCATTGCCAACGATTGATGAAGTGTTCCGTGAAGTTGAAGCTGGTGGTGCGCATTATGGTGTTGTTCCAGTTGAGAATTCATCAGAAGGTATCGTAAACCACACTTTAGATTGCTTTAAATCATCTACTTTAAATGTGATTGGTGAAGTAGAACTTCGCATTCATCATCAATTTCTCGTATCTGAAAATACTCGTAAAGACAGCATCAAACAGATTTATGCACATCAACAAACCCTTGCTCAATGTCGCAAATGGTTAGATGCGCATTATCCAGGTGTAGAGCGTGTAGCGCTTAATTCAAATGCGGAAGCTGCTCGCCGTATTCGTAATGAGTGGCATTCTGCCGCTATTGCTTCAGATATTGCTGCAAGTATGTATAACTTAGAGATATTACATAGCAACATTGAAGATAACCCTGAAAATACGACTCGTTTCCTTGTGATTGGTCGCGAGAAAATTCCACAAAGTGGTAATGATAAAACGTCTTTACTGATCTCTGCACATGATCGTGCGGGTGCTTTATTGGAAATCCTGGCGCCATTTGCCAAACATAAAATTAGTTTGACTAGTATTGAAACTCGTCCAGCGCTTCCTGAGAAATGGGCTTATGTTTTCTTCATTGATTTGGAAGGGCATATTGATCAAGAAAATGTAGCTGCAGCATTAGATGAAATTCGACCTAATGTAAAAGAATTGCGAGTTTTGGGTTCATATCCTATCGCTGTTTTATAGTTTAATTTATTTTAAATCCGTTCCAGTCTCCCTTTTTAAAGGGAGATACTTTCCGATCTTTTTTAAAAGAGAGGTTAGGGAGATTTTCAGATAGGCAAAAATGTTTTATGTCTCAACCATTATTTAATAAAGTTGCATTTATTGGGCTTGGGCTGATAGGGTCGAGTCTTGCTCGTGTGATTGTGGCAGAACAGCTTGCTGGTCAAATTGTAGCTTCAACACGCTCAAAAAAAACATTAGAAGATGCCAAAACACTAGGGCTTATTCAACACGGTTATGCAACACCTGAAGAAGCTGTTCAAGATGCAGATTTAATTGTTTTAGCCTTACCTGTCAGAGCGACGCAAAAAGTACTTGAACAGATCAAACCTTATCTAACTGAAAATGTCATCATCACAGATGTTGGTAGCACTAAAGGTAATGTGGTTGAAGCTGCTAAAGCGGTCTTTGGTGAAGATTTACCTATAGGTTTTGTACCAGGACATCCAATTGCAGGTGCCGAACATACAGGTGTGCATGCAGGTAAAGTTGATTTATTTGCCAATCATAAAGTGATTTTGACGCCACTACCGACTAGTGCAGATTGGGCTGTTGAGAAGTTGATTCAACTATGGTCTGCTGCAAAAGCAGAAGTTATATGCATGGATGTGAAGAAGCATGATGAAGTGCTTGCACATACAAGCCACTTACCACATTTGATGGCATTTAATTTGGTTGAGCAGCTTGCAAACCGTGAAGATAATTTAGATATTTTTCGCTATGCTGCAGGTGGTTTTCGTGATTTCTCACGTATCGCAGCAAGTGATCCTCAGATGTGGCATGACATTTTCTTTGCCAATAAAACTGCAATCTTGAATGCTGTAGAGGGTTTTGAACAGCAGTTATCAGTTTTAAAGAAACTGATTGAACAAGAAGATTCACAAGCATTGATGGGTTTGCTTGGCCATGCGCAAGCTGCACGCCAACACTTTAATCATATGTTAGCCAAAAAACCTTTGATGGAGAAAAACAAGGTGATACAGCAATTTACCATTTTGCCCGGAAAGAAAACATTTACAGGTAAATTCACCGTACCAGGTGATAAGTCTGTGTCACATCGCTCTATCATGTTTGGTGCGATTGCAGAAGGCACAACTCATGTAACAGGTTTCTTGGAAGGCGAAGATGCTTTAGCAACTCTCCAAGCTTTTCGTGATATGGGAGTGAGTATCGAAGGTCCAAAGAATGGTGAAGTGACGATTCATGGCGTTGGAATGCAAGGTCTAAAAGCACCTGCTGGTGCTTTATACATGGGTAATTCAGGCACAAGTATGCGCTTGTTGTCTGGAATGCTTTCTGCTCAAAAATTTGATTCTGTCATGACTGGTGATGCATCGTTGTCTAAGCGTCCAATGGAACGTATTGCAAAACCATTGCGTTTGATGGGAGCGCAAATTCAAACCACAGGTGAGAAAGGTACACCACCAGTTAGCATTACGGGTAGCCAAGTTTTAAAGGGTATTGATTACGACTTACCAATGGCTTCTGCTCAAGTCAAATCAGGTATTTTACTAGCAGGTCTATGGGCTGAAGGTGAAACTTCGGTAACAGAACCAGAGCCAACGCGTGATCACACAGAACGTATGTTGCGTGCTTTTGGTTATGATGTGAAAACCGAAGGCAATAAAATCTCACTTGTGGGTGGTGGTAAGTTAGTCGGTACTGATATTCAAGTTCCTTCTGATATTTCATCGGCTGCCTTCTTCATGGTGGGTGCCGCAATCACAGAAGGTGCTGATGTAGTTCTTGAAGCTGTTGGAATCAATCCAACACGCACTGGTGTGATCGAAATTCTTAAACAAATGGGCGCTGATTTGACGGTAGAAAATGAGCGTATTGCAGGTGGTGAACCTATCGCAGATATTCATATCAAAGGTTCTCGTACACTCAAGGGTATTCACATGCCTGAAGATCAAGTACCTTTGGCAATTGATGAGTTCCCAGCATTATTCATTGCTGCAGCATGTGCGGAAGGTCAAACAGTATTAACTGGTGCTGCTGAATTACGTGTCAAAGAATCTGATCGTATCCAAGTGATGGCAGATGGTTTGAAAATCATGGGCATCGATTGTACGCCAACAGAAGACGGTATCATTATCGAAGGTAAAGGCAAATCAGGTGATTGGTCTGCAATCTTTAATGGTGGCGAGATTGAATCACACCATGACCATCGCATAGCAATGAGTTTCAGTATTGCTGGTTTAAGAACCGCTGGTGCGATTACAATTCATGGTACAGAGACGGTTGCGACTAGTTTCCCAACTTTTACTGAACTAGCAAATGCTGCTGGTTTGGATTTACAAGTTGTGAACCAATAATGTGTAGGATAGCAGCATTTAATTCAATAAATGCTGCTATCTCAAGCTGATTTATAACAATAAAGTTTCAAATCTCTCATCTCGATTGAAAAATAATTAAGTTTTGCTTTGTACATATCTAATCGGGTCGAAATTCCTAAAATTTGAACAAGAAGTAAGACAATCGGCTAATCAATTAAAGACAATTGTATATATAATAATTCATACCGCTGCAGTAGGCTTTACTCTGCGATCCAGAGTTAAAAAACATAAAAATAGAGGGAATACCATGAGAACGTTGCAATTCATAGCAGATTGCCCAAAACATGGATTGATGAATCATCCACCGAATGAATGTTACATTACTCAAGAGTATGTAGCAGCGTTATTGTATAAGCAATTAGAACAATTTGGTTTTGATGCTCAACACATTCGACATGAACATCAAAAGATTGAAGTTCGTATAGATAACCATCATTTGCCACTCTCTATTTTATGTTCTCAGCAAGATGTGGAAGGACATATCTTGTGTCAAATTTCAGCCAATCCACAGCAAGAACAAGCATGGTTTGAACGTATAGAGACACAAAGCATCATTCGTCAATTAGCTCAAGCTGTTGAAAATAGTTTAAAAGCTGAACATAGTTTTTCTGATTTTGTTTGGAAATCTTAATTACATATTTTTTAGCTCTATATATCTAAAGTGGATAACAAATCTGTTGATCCATTTTTTTATTAATATTAATTAGAAATATTTATTTTTATAGTGACATTATTTAATAAAAATTAACAAATGAAAAAAATAATAGTGTTTGAATTTTGAACTACTTTTCTATTAATTTAAAAATGTTTTTTAACAAAGAATTACTCAATCTCCTCCTTTTATTCATAATACTTTTCCAGAGAATTAATATGACCACTATATCTAGTAATTATCTTAAAGGCTTTAGTGTATTGTTCGTTTCTTTACTTGCGGCATGTAATAGCGATGATAAAAATACTACTAACAATGCTTCTAACCAAAAACTAGTCGATGGAACAATTTCGTCACTACAAACACTTAGTCAAAATTTAGTATGGCAAGAAAATCAATGTGATAGTGTTTATTCAAGGTGATAAATGATGCAGAGATTGCTGAGAAATCAGCTTTAGAATTAAGAACAAAGCTTAATAGTACAAATAACTTAAGTTTGTTATTGGAACAGCAAATTATTCCAAAACTTATCCAGCTTACTGAAGAGTCCACTACTTTAAGAGCTATATGTTATGCTCCAGATTATGACGGCACAGGGGTAAGTATTGAAAGACCAGCGATGTTAAGAGAGATGTTAAGCGAATGGCAAGGGACTATAAATTTATTGATTCGTCAAATAAATAATCCCCCTAATATGAATCCTAAAATTAAATTAGCAGCTTTAACACATACAAATATTAATGAAGCAACACCAGAAAAATCAAAGTTTAAAGATTGTTCGGATAGTTTTTGTCCAGAAATGACGGTTATTCCATCTGGTAGTTTTTTGATGGGTGAAAATCTGCAAGAGCAACAACAACAAAATGTTCCTGCTCAGTCGCGACCGTATGAATTGCCTCAACACATGGTGAGAATCGAAAAGCCATTTGCTATGTCTACATATGAAACAACCCTTGCAGAGTTTCAAGCATTTCAAAAGGAGACTGGCTGGCAGGTACAAGGCTGTCGTAATTGGGAAGCACGTGATGGGGTTTTTAATATGTGGTATCGAGATGATTTAAACCCAACTAACTCAGGTATGAACCAAACGCCGCAAGATCCAGTTGTATGTGTACGCCGAGAAGATGGGAGAGCATTTGCAGAGTGGTTATCCAAAAAAACAGGGCAAACCTACCGTTTACCTACAGAGGTCGAATGGGAATATGCTGCTCGTGCAGGAACTTCGACTGCATTTTACTGGGGTGATGATTTGAATCGAGATCAAGCTTGTAAATATGTAAATGTGTTAGATCCAACCACAGTTTCTGCATTGCCACAAACAAGCTCGTGGAACTTATTTAATTGTACTGATAGCTATGATTATACCTCACCTGTTGGGAAGTTTATACCAAACAACTTTGGTTTATACGATATGACAGCAAATGCACGGGAGTGGGTAGATGATTGTTGGCACCCAAATTATGAGAATGCATCTGTAGCTAATCGTATTTGGGGTGAGGAGAATAACGGACAATGTAATTTCCCTGTGTTACGTGGAGGTGCATGGATATACAACACTTATAATGCTCGAACAGCCTATCGAAATGCTTATGTAACTTCCCAAGCACGTTCGATCATGTGGGGATTCCGCTTGGTTCGTGAAATTTAGTTATCACTTTTAGTTTAGTTTACTAAGGAATTATTGATCATTTTTATTAAAATCGACGTAAGTTTTAGGCTAAGAAATAAACTAAATTTACGTTGATTGAATATTTACTTTTTAATGATTTAAGTATATTTAAATCCATTATATACATTATTTTTGTGAGTATAACTGTATGATACAGTTTGATTTTTCTAAACTATCTCCCCAAGTGGTTTGGCGACATTTTGAGACTTTGTGTACGATTCCACGACCATCAAAACATGAACAACAATTACGACAGCATCTCAAAGATTGGGCGGAACAGCGCAACCTAGAAACTTATGTTGATGACATTGGCAATTTAATTATTCGAAAAGCTGCTACAGCGGGTAGAGAGCAAGTTGCAGGTGTGATTTTGCAGGGACACTTAGATATGGTGACTCAGGCAAATCGTGGTACTCAACATGATTTCTTTAAAGATCCCATTCAACCTGTATTAAAAGATGGCTGGCTTATTGCTGAAAACACGACATTGGGTGCTGATAATGGTATAGGAGTAGCACTTGCACTTGCTGTATTAGAATCAAATGATGTTGCGCATGGTCCGATTGAAGTCCTACTCACTATTGATGAAGAAGCAGGAATGAGCGGTGCTCGTTTGCTTGAGTCGGGTGTTTTAACAGGGCAATGGTTATTTAATATTGATACCGAAGAATGGGGTGAGCTCTATCTTGGCTGCGCAGGCAGTATTGATCTAGAGGTAGTAAATCAACTTGAATATGAAGCAGCACCTGAAAATTTGATTTTTGTTGATCTGTTGGTATCTGGATTGAAAGGTGGTCACTCAGGTGTTGATATTCATTTGGGGCGTGGAAATGCCAATGTGATTTTAGCCAATTTCCTGAATGATTATTTATCGCAAACAAATGGACGATTGGTTGAGTTTATCGGTGGAACAGCTCGTAATGCTATCCCACGTGAAGCTGTAGCAACAATTGCAATTAAATCGGGACAATTACCTGAGCTAGAAAAAGTAGTTGCTGTGATACAAGCTGAATGGCAAAAAAAGTTACAAGGCATTGATGATCAGTTGCAAATCACCGTGCAGCAGAATGCTAATCAGATAAATGAAGTTATTATCTTTCAACAGCAACAAGCTTGGTTGCAGGCATTGGCAACGTGTCCATATGGTATTTCACAGTGGAGTCGTGCTTTACCTGATGTGGTTGAAACCTCGAATAATATTGGTGTGGTCAAACTCACTAAAGATGAGGCGAAAACTTTAATTATGGTTCGTTCGATGGTGAACCAAGAAGCACTAACATTTGCCCAGAATATCCAACTGCACTTTGCAAAGTTTAGTATTCAATCCGAGTTAACACCTTTAGTTTCAGGTTGGACACCAAATCCCGATTCAGCTGCGTTGAAATGTCTGCAACAAGCTTATCAATCTGCATTTGAAATTGAGCCGAATTTAAAAGTTATACATGCAGGTTTGGAGTGTGGAATTATTGCTGAACACTATCCAGATTTACAGATGGTATCGTTTGGTCCTGATATTCAAGGTGCACATGCGCCGGGTCAGCGGGTTAAAGTAGATACGGTAGAGAAGTGCTGGAAGTTACTGGTCACGGCTTTGGAATCTGTAAGATAAATTTTTATAGAAAAGAAGCTCTTTATTGAGCTTCTTAAACTTTGACTGTCACTTGAAATAGATTTTTGTCTAGTTCAATAAATTCAATTTCACAATCAATAAATTTTTCAATCATCACGGCTTGTGTGCGGGTATGTTCGCTAATACATTGTGCGGTAAATTCACCACCTTGCACCAATGCCAAAGGTAATAGCAACTGATCCGCTAAATATTCATCGACAGCAGCATTAGACTCCATATATTGCTTCACCTGTTCCGCCAAATGATTGGCAATTTGTTCTGCACTTTTGCGCATTTCACCTAAAGTAGTAAATAGCTGAACGTGATGTTGATGTGCAACTTTGACATACGCTGTATTGCCTTGACTGATGCCATTTAAATGGAATTGCTGCTGAGTATCTAATTTCAATCTTTTATTTAACGTTGCCAGTTCTCGTTGTGCAATTTGTGCTTCTTCGGAAAGGTTGAGTACAGCTGCAAAAGCCTCAGTGCTTTGCAAAGTACCACGATCTAATAAATTTAGTTTGTTTCTATGTTGCCAAGGCTGAATCTTGATTTGAATTTCACCAGCACCAATCGGGAAGAAACCTGCTTTATTTAATTTAAACTCGACCCCTATTCCAAGTTTTTCTAATGCTGGTAAAAAGCAATGCTCGATAAAATCTGCCGTTGGCGCAAGCGGGTTATGTGTACCTCCGGAAATTGTGAGTTCACTGCTTTCATTTTGCAATAACAAAGCAGGTAAAAGAGTTTGCAAAACCAGTGTTGTACTCCCTGCCGAACCAATCTGGAATTGGTATTTTCCACTCTGTACATGCTGTGGAGCAAAGTACAAACGCTGGCTATGCAGTTCAGCACCTTCTACATAAGCTTGGCTGATGTGTTGAGATGCCTGTACACAGACTAAATGCTGACGCATTAAGCCTGGCTTTTTACGCCCAGCACGAATGTTGATTAATTCAAATGCTTGACCTGTAATCATCGAAAGGGCAAGGGCAGTTCTTAAAATTTGTCCACCACCTTCACCTTGTGAGCCATCAATCTGGATGGTTGCTGGCATATTTGCCAAAGCTTTATTCACTTCTATTTTCCTTATTTTGTAATTTAATGAACATACTGTCAGTACATGGTAATGCAAAGTAACGCGTGACTTTGCTTTCGGCAAAGGTTTGCTAGGTACATGATGCTGAGCCTAATCAGTGAAGATTGATGCACGGCTCACATGCTGCCATAGCCGCCTGAATTATTTTCAATCCCTCAGATCGGAGTAATGCAGGATCTTGTACTCGCCCAGTATGTCCAAACTGTGCTTGTGAACTAAATTCACAAAATCTGTTGTCTATTCGACTAAATCAATCTGCCAATTGGCTGCCTGTATCTTGATATTTAAATCACGTAGTTTCGCGCTGATATCATCGGCCTGTTTTTGCAAGCTAGAAACAGGGATAACTTTCTTCCATTTAATCTCACGTGAGCTATAACGATCTGGTTCACGATGGGTATTGGCAATCGCATCAACGAGAATCTTATGCTGTTCAGCATAACTATCACGCAAGCTTAATAGGGATAGCAATATTTTGCCATCCTCCAGCTTTGCTTGTGCATTGGTCAAATGAATACGACAAATCAACTGATTGCTTTCTTGGGTTAAAGCAAATACCTGTTTGATCAGTTCATTTGGATCTTCACTCGGTTCATCACCATCTTGTACCAATACATTGGCGTTGATCCGTTGTTTTAATGAAGCGAGCTTTTTTTGTTGATCGCTTCGAAGTAAAAGTGCTTCTGCGAGTTTCATTTTTATATCTCTATTTCATTCCAGTCAAAATTATCATCAGGTAAAAAATCTGAATGATGAGTTTGAATATGTTGCATAAAACTAATAAATAAATTACTCATGTAGTCAGGTTTCAAATGAATTAAAGCTGTTGCAGCAATGATGATTCGGCTGATTGCAGCTTCTTTAAGTTCTTGCGCACTTAGCTCAGTAAATGATTGATGGCAACTCCCGTGCTTTAACCAATTTCTGACTTTATTAATTTCTTGAGAAACCTGTTTCACTTGTAGATTATTTTTAATAGCAATATTTTTACTGACTTGATGAAATACATAACCACTTTTAATTTCACCAAAAATACCTTCCGCAGCACCAGCTAAAGTAATAGCTGGTACAAATGAATTTTCATATAAATAGAGTTTTATTGCCCATTCAAATTGCACAATTCCTGTTTCAATTTGATTCATTAGATCACCCCTTAACACAAACGACTTGTCGTAATGTATAAACCACTTCGACCAAATCCTTTTGTGCATTCATCACATCTTCAATCGGTTTATAAGCTGATGGAATTTCATCAATCACAGCAGCATCTTTACGGCATTCCACACCTTCAGTCTGGGCAATCTGATCTTCAACAGTGAATCGACGTTTTGCTTCAGCACGGCTCATCACGCGTCCTGCACCATGTGAACATGAGCAAAATGACTCCTGATTTCCAAGACCACGAACAATAAAGGACTTAGCGCCCATTGAACCTGGAATAATTCCATATTGTCCAAGTTTGGCACTGACAGCACCTTTACGAGTGACCATCACTTCTTCGCCATAATGTTCTTCCTTTTCCACATAATTATGGTGACAGTTCACCGCTTCCAATTTTGCATTAAATGGTTTTGGAATAATTGTTGCTAAAGCTTTAATCGCTGACTGCATCATGATTTCACGATTTTTCATTGCAAAGCGTTGTGCCCAGCCTACAGCAAACCAGTAATCATCAAAATGCTCAGTTCCTTCAACTAAATATGCCAAATCTTTATTGGGTAAGTTAATAAAGTGCTTCTGCATATCTTTGCGTGCGAGCTCAATAAAATGGTTACCGATGGCATTACCGACACCGCGAGAGCCTGAGTGCAACATAAACCAAACATGGTCGTGTTCATCCAAACAGATTTCGACAAAGTGATTTCCTGTACCTAAAGTTCCTAATTGTTTGCGGTTGTTGGTATTTTTTAGGCGAGGGTACTTAGCACAAATTAATTCAAAATCTGCAACTAAACCTGCCCAAGCTTGATCCACCATCTCAGGTGGTGTTTCCCATGAACCTTTATCTCGTCCACGTTTGGTCATTCCATGTGGAATCAAGCGTTCAAGTTCAGTGCGTAAAGCATATAGGTTATCTGGTAAATCCGATGCTGTTAAGCTGGTACGAGTCGCCATCATTCCACACCCAATATCCACACCGACGGCAGCAGGGATAATCGCACCTTTGGTTGGTATTACGCTTCCAATCGTTGCACCTAAACCAAAGTGAACGTCTGGCATCACAGCCATCCATTTATAAATAAAAGGCATTTGAGCCGTTTGTAATAACTGCTGTTTTGAGTTGTCATCAACAATTACGCCATTGGTCCACATTTTTACAGGCATGCCTTTTTCATTCTGTAGAACTTGATAAGTACGTTTTTGTTGTTCTTGTTCAAATTGAGCTTGTTGGTTAATTTGTTCAACGACAGACATTTTCATTTTTCCTTTCAAAGCCTGCCTGCCAAGCGTTTGCAGGCAGGTGATATTCACAATATCCCAGTGATGTTATGTACTTATACTATTGCAGTGACTATGCCAACTTTTTTAAACTTAATTTAAACCCTGTGTAAATATTTGATAATTAATTAAAATAAATTTTTTAATATTTTTAAAAAGCATGTTTGTAGATGATTTTGTCGATATTTGTATATCTAAAAAGATATTTAAGTATCTTAAAGGATAGATTATCTATCCTTGGATGTTATTGATAGATCAAATATAAGGTGATCTATTAAGATTTATCAATTTTTGTAAGTTGACCTGTCATATCTAAGCTAAATTGATCGAAATCATCAGCTAAATAAAAGTTGCCTAGATAATATTGGTGGACTTCATCTGCAATCGCTTTTTGTCCAATTTGATCCTGATGACGTGGACTGAAATGCGTCAGAATGAGATTGCCTAAATTGTTTTTTTGTGCAAATTCAGCCACCTTTTTGGCGGAACTATGCATTGGGCCTGAACCCAGTTTATCTAATATAGCTTGAGTGTAAGTGCTTTCGTGAATTAGGAGTTGAGCATCTTGGCAAGCTTGTGCCAACAACTCAGGGCTATCATTATCTCCACCGACAATCGCATGTACACGTTGCGTTTGGGTTTGAATAAAATCAGCTGCTTTTAAAGTTTGCTCATTTAATTGGACGTCTAAGCCTTGCTGTAAATCGCCCCAAACTTTACCTTTGGGTACACCGAGTTGAACTAAAGCCTGTATGTCTAATTTATTTTGCGTATATTGCGCGATAATACTAAATGCAAAACTGGGTACACGATGACTGAGTTGATGGGCTTGTATCGAAAGTTCATCTGTTATCTGTAGTATTTGAGCGGCTTCATTCACATTGATAAAATTGAGTGGATAGGGCAAATGTAAATCCGTTAATTGGGTCGTAACTTCAATCCATTGTTGAATCTCTTTCGGGGCAATAATGGTTAAAGGGGCTGTACGTGCATTCATACCAGCACTGGCTAACAATCCGACCAATCCATAACAGTGATCACCATGAACATGGGTAATGCAGATCGCAACTAAGTTCTGTAATGAAAGTTTAGCCTGTTGAATGCGATGCTGTGTGCCTTCACCAGCATCGACCAATATCCAGTCTTTATTCTTACTGTTGCGGATGGCTAGCGCAGAAACGTTGCGTGTTAGGGTGGGTACACCAGAAGATGTGCCTAAAAAAAATAAAATGAAGCATATTGTTGGATTTTTTCACTTAAATACGTATTGTATATGATAGACATTTATAAAATATTATAGAAATTATGCTGAATGCAAAGAAAACTGTCGTAATTGGCTTTGTGGGGTCTACCTTGGATCAAGGAAAGCGTCCTGATCGTTGGCAGCGTTGGCGTCCAACCCTCAGTCTTTTGATGCATGAAGATCTGATTGTGGATGAGTTGGTACTATTACATGATCGGCAACATCATAATCTAGTCAAATTTATTGCTGAAGATGCTCAGGATGTGTCGCCATTGACTACAGTTTCGGGTCAGCGAGTGAGTATCCGAGATCCTTGGGATTTTGCTGAGGTTTATGGTGCGCTATATGACTTTGTGAAAAGTTATCCCTTTGATACTGAAAAGAACAACTATCTTTTACATATCACCACAGGTACACACGTTGCACAAATCTGTTGGTATCTACTAGTCGATGCCAATTATTTACCTGCCAAGCTGATTCAAAGTGCACCCAATCAACAGAAAACGCCAGAAGGTGAATATCGCATTATTGATCTGGATTTATCTCGCTACGATGTTCTCAAGCAGCGTTTTGAAGATGAGCAACAACAAAACTGGCAACAGTTAAAAGCCAATATTTCAACCTATAACCATGAATTCAATCAACTGATTACAGAAGTTGAGTTGGTGGCAACGCGCTCTAGTGCGCCGATTTTGATTATGGGGGCAACAGGTGTAGGTAAATCGCATTTAGCCAAACAAATTTTTCAATTAAAGAAAGATAAGTTTCATCTGAGTGGGCGTTTTGTTGATGTGAACTGTGCGACGCTGCGTGGTGATAGTGCCATGTCGAGTTTATTTGGACATGTCAAAGGAGCTTTTACAGGGGCAGCGGCTTCAAGAACAGGCTTATTAAAAAGTGCTGATCAAGGTATTTTATTTCTGGATGAAATTGGCGAGCTTGGGTTAGATGAACAAGCGATGCTCCTCAAGGCACTCGAAGATAAATCTTTTTTTCCAGTCGGAAGTGACAAAGAGGTTCAGGCCGATTTTCAACTGATTGCAGGGACAAATAAAGATTTAAGAACCGAAGTGCAAGCAGGGCGTTTCCGTGAGGATTTGTGGGCACGATTGAATACATGGACTTTCTTTTTACCCAATCTTAAAGATCGAATCGAAGATATTGCCCCAAATATCGAGTTCGAGTTGCAACGTTTTGCTGTAAATCATCAGCGTCAATTACGATTTCAACGTGATGCCCTTGATGTGTATTTGAAATTTGCCAAGTCTAAAGAGGCATCATGGCAGGGGAACTTCCGTGATTTAACCGCTAGTGTGACGCGGTTAGCGACGTTATCCAGTGGTGAGTTGATTCGTTCGGAAACGGTGGAAAAGGAGATTCAGCGTTTGAAGCAACTGTGGTCGATTCAAACCACACAAAACCAATCTAAAGATGTAGATATTCTCCTTAAATATTTAGATCAAAGGCAGTTAAGCGAAATCGATGAGTTTGATCAGATACAGCTGCGTGGCGTACTGCAAGTTTGTGAAAATGCCAAGTCAATGGCTGATGCTGGACGGCAGCTATTTGCTGCTTCACGCCAGCAACGCAACACCACAAATGACAGCGACCGAGTCAAAAAGTATTTGGCTCGGTTTGGCTTGAGTTGGAGTGATTTTCTGTAATTATTCAACGGGATGGTCTTTCTTTATTTGTGATTGAGCTGGTAGAAACTCTAAATTCCAAAGTTTTTCGGCGTGTCGGCCAATCCACCAGAAAGATACAGCGAGCAAGATAAAGAAAATGGCTTTGTGCATGCCATTCCAAAAGAACTCAAAATACTTGGTGTAGAGATTAATAAATAAGAAGGCGATACCAAAACCACGTGATGTAGCATCATCATGTTTTAAACCATAAAGAATCGCGATGATGGCAATAAATGCGAAAAGCACACCCCAATGCAAGAGTTCATATTGTTTAACGTTATACCAGCTATTCAAATCACCATAATTGCCAAAGATTGAGAGAATCCATAAGGCAATAAATAGATAAAGCAGTCCCATGACATAAGTTGAATGGGCGAAGTCTCTAAAATGCGCATAGCGTTTAAACAGCAAGCTTAAACCAATCAATACGCCGCTAAAAAAGACAAAACGTAAAGGAAAGTTCATGCCTAGGTAATATGCTCCCCAACCCGACATATAGCCAGTTTCCGTCCCAAACCATGACCCGAGAGAAAGTAAGGAAAATAACCAGATCAGTTTAGAAGGGAACCAGAAGGCAAGTGCTGCATAAATAATGGTGGAGAGCAAGAATAGCAAAGAGAAATGCCCACTGCCTGTATCAATCACTTGACCGAAATAGGCGATGGATGCTGCCGTAGAAAGCACGCCTGCAAAAATAATCGCTTCATTGCTAAATTGATGTAAGGGTTTGGTTTTACGTCGACGATAGGCAAAGCCATAAAAAGCTAGAGCAACAGCAGCAAAAACTAGACAAGGAATAATTTTGGAATCTATAAAGATTCTTTCAATCAACCTCATCAAGTAATCATCAAGTGTGATAGCGGCTATTGCGATCAATGTACAAATCATCGAGATCCAGAATGAATATTTTGCGAGTCGTTCCCAGTCAAAAGGCCGAATCGAAAAACTCTGATTTAATTCATTGGCAACATCAGGTGTAATCGTACCTTGTAGTTGCCAATGCTCAATGGTTTGCTTTAAAAAAAGTCCCTGTTTTTTATTTAATTTCATTATTTAAGAACCTAAATGCCTGTACATCTAAACTGATATAATAGACATTGGATTCAAAAGGCGTATATTTTTCTTAGTAATTTGTTGTTAAGTCTAAATTTTTAAAAAACGAGTGATAATTTGACGCAACTGTTTTAGATAACCAGTAAAAAAATGATTGGCACCTGGCAGAATCGTGATTGGATGCTTTTGTGGCTTTGCCCACGCGATCATATCTGAGAGCAGGGTAATATCATCTTGCTCGCCGTGTACGAATAAAATATCGCCATCAATTGCAGGGGTTTTATAATGACGTAAATCCACCACTGAGCCTGTTGGTAGACCGCAGAGTACTAATTGTTTTGGACGTAACTCTTCACTGAGTTGTGCTTGGCATTTAGCTAATACATGAGAACCGAAACTAAAACCACCGGCATAAAAAGTTAAACCAGCATGTTTTGCACGGGCATATTCAATCACAGCCATAATATCATCAGTTTCGCCATGACCTTGATCATGAACACCTTCACTGCCAGCCAAACCACGGAAGCTAGGGCGATAAACGACACAACTCATTTCATTAAAAATCTGAGCCAGTAAAACAGGGACTTTATGATGTGGTGTACCACCTTGCAAAGGATGTGGATGGCAGACGACAGCAAAACCTGTGATTTCACCTTGGGGTTGATCTACAAACATTTCAATTTGACCAACAGGACCTTGGATGAATACTTGCTCAGACATAAGATACGCAATGGATAATGGAAGAATCCACTATTTTACCGATAAAACTGAACGAGAACACGAATTGGCATTAAAAATTATCAACTGATATAGTTTCACCAAGATAAATTTATTCTGATTGATTATGCTTGCTTTAATTTCTCCAGCGAAAACACTAGATTATGAAACTGCTTTACCGACTGATATATATACTCAGCCTCGTTTATTAGAGCACTCACAACAATTGATAGATGTTTGTCGCAAACTTTCGGCAACAGAAATCGCATCGTTAATGACCGTGAGTGAAAAAATCGCCAATTTAAATGTAGAGCGTTTTCGTGATTGGAATGCGGAATTTGATTTTTCTAATGCACGCCAAGCTTTATTTGCATTTAAAGGTGACGTGTATACAGGTCTAGATGCTTATCACTTAAAAGATCATGATATTGATTTTGCCCAACAGCATTTGCGCATGTTGTCTGGTCTTTATGGTTTGTTACGCCCATTGGATTTGATGATGCCGTATCGTTTAGAAATGGGTACTAAATTAAAGAATAGCCGTGGAAATAATTTATATGAGTTTTGGGGCAGCATTATCACTGATCAAATTAACCAAGATTTAGCTGAAATTGATGCAAAATTATTGGTAAATTTAGCCTCTGACGAATATTATAAATCTGTGAATGAAAAGAAAATTCAGGCAGAAATTATCAAGCCTGTATTCTTGGATCAGAAGAACGGGAAATATAAAGTCATTAGTTTCTATGCGAAAAAAGCGCGTGGTCTAATGGCAAGATACTTGATTGAAAATAAATTAAGCCAAGTAGAACAATTAAAAGCATTTGATAGTGAAGGGTATTACTTTGATGCTGAAAGTTCATCGGATAAAGAGCTAGTTTTTAAGCGAGATGAACAGCACGCAGCTTAGATTTGCCTTGGGCGGGATGGGATGTTAACCAAAGAACATTTGTTGAAAAATGCTATATCGTTTGATCAAGTTCGAATCAAAGGGCATCTGACAGAACCTCGGAGTTATGGGGTGTATGCACTGCCTTTAGATCGTGATGGTACTCGGCGCTTTCGATTTGGTAATCACCCTGTACGTCAGCAGGAACTAAAACATGAGTTTGGTTCCTGCACTTTGTATCAGCTCTTTCTTGAGCGTAAGGATGCAGAGTCATTAGCAAAGTGGCTTAATAAGGCAATCCAATAAGGATGAGTAATGCAGCAATATTTAACTGTATTAGAAAAATCTTGTTTTGAGCTGCATCGGCATTATCATTTTTCTGAACCGCAGAAAATTTTTAACAAGTTGATTGCTGCCTATAGTGAAAAGCAGCGGGCTTATCATACGCTACAACATTTGTATGAATGTTTGGTTTTACTTGAATCGATTCGACCTGATTTAAATGATGCAGATGCAGTTGCATTGGCGCTCTGGTTTCATGATGCGGTTTATGATCCACAGGCAAAAGACAATGAGCTAAAAAGTGCAGAGCTGTTTGAGCAGTATTTGGCTCAAGATTTGTCAGCAGATGATGTTCAGAAGATAAAGCGGTGGATTATTGCGACGCAAAAGCATGAAGCAACGAATGAGCTAGATTTACAATTTTTACTGGATATTGATTTGGCGATTCTAGCGGCTTCACCAGAGCGTTTCGATGAATATGAGCAGCAGATTCAACAGGAATATGCTTGGGTTGATCCAGATGTCTATTCGATTAAAAGAAAACAAGTTCTAGCGCATTTTTATCAGACTGAACCGCTATATCAAACTGAATATTTTCAGCAGAATTTTGAGCTAAAGGCGAAAGAAAATTTAAATCGAATATTAAATATTTAGAATTGAGAGAATCATGGATCAGCTAATTCAAACATTGAAAGAGCTAGCAAAACAGCATCCGTTAGAAAAATATTTTGTATGGGAGTTGCCAGAAAGTAATCCATTACCAATCCCTGTGCATCTTGCCTCCATATTTGAGCAAAATATTTATTTAAAACATAATTTCAATTCTTTATTGAATTCAGATGATTTAGCTGGTCGGTACTGGTTGATTCAAGAGTGGGGAGGTATACGTTCTTTTAAGCAAAATCCTAAAAATGACCTGTTATTGCTTAAATTTGAAAGTGAACTTACAAAAGGTGCTTTAACAAGAACTACTTTTTCAGTGATCTCTTCTTTATCAAAAGTCGCATCATTTATGGATCATCAGGCTTATGCAGTTTATGATTCCAGAGTCATTTATTCTTTAAACTGGTTGTTGTTTAAATATTCAACATTAAAGGAATTTTATCCTCAGCCCGTCGGAAGGAATGCTGATATAACTCAATATGAACTTAATACGATTTTTAATTTGTTTGATGGTCCTGTGAACTATAAAACTCATAACATTGCTTATCATGATTATTGTCAATTAATGAAAAAATTATCGATGGAAGTGTAT
>Ga0154420_1037_pt1 | contig 21832 bp, 24 predicted proteins | sample RifGroC1_FD_115924 | JGI IMG/M metagenome (GOLD analysis project Ga0154420, IMG submission 115924) | Acinetobacter sp. GWC1_38_13
TGATGGCTGCTTAACCTCTACTTTTAAATTCAGTTATTTATGGGAGGATTACCCCGTAATCTATACGGTAATTATTGAGAATGCATCAGAAGAGGTAATAATAAGCTCAATCAAAAAATTGTTATATTGAAATAGTTTTGAAATGATTTGAGAAAAGATTGTGGTGCGCTCAGCGGGACTCGAACCCACGCCACAGGCTTCGGAGACCTGTACTCTATCCTGTTGAGCTATGAGCGCATGCGAGCCACATGATAGGCAAAAAAATCATATAGGTAAATATAAACATGACCACCAAGTGATTTCTTGCTTATTAAAAGAGCAATTATTCAAATTATGATCTTATTTATAAGGTCAAATTTATAAATGTTGAACTGAATAATTAATTAGCTTAAGTGTTTGATTCAGTTGAGTCGGTGGAATGCGGCTTTCTTGTAAGGAGGTAATCCACTGCATTTGACATGCTTTTAATTGTTGCACGGTTTTTATTGTTTGAATCTTTTGGATTAAAGGACGAGCCATCAAACCGCAATAGGTGGTTAGTGTTTGGATCATCACTTGTTGAATCTCTACAAAAGGTAATTTTTCAAGTTCAATATTTTCAAATGTTTCTTCATCAGAGCTTGGTGTTGTTGAATGATTATTTTCAAGCGGTTCTGTAATTGCTGATTGAATGATAGGAGCAGTTTGTTCCAAAGGTATTTCTTTTATATTTGTTGGCTCTGCCTGTTGGGCGAGTAAACCCATGTCAATCAGTTGTTGAACAAGCTCAGATGGTGCAATTTTTTCTTTGTAGTTATGGTCTAGTTCTTGAAAGTCTTCGTGATCAATAAGTAATAGTAGTCGTCGTTGTTTTGCAGTCAAAGCGATATTGCGTTGTTGCAATGCATTTTGTCCAAGTTCCGTTTTATAAAAATGTGACATCTCTTAATCTCCCCCAGTCAAGATCTAGATGGAGATTAAGATATAGTTGAAAAGTGACAGAAATGTTAACAAATTATTAAATATCATCTATTTGCATAAAGTAAATAGAAAATAATTGAACTTATTGAAAATTAACGTGCTTTTTTAGACGATATTATTTTCTAGTGCCTTTCTTAAGTACGGATCGAGATCATCTTGTCGCATTAACCATTGCACATAATCTGTTGGTAAATCAGAGATCGAAGTGCCTTTGTGTTTACCGAAGCTAATTGATTTTGGAATGCGTGCCTCTTCTGAAGCTACATAGAGTTGTTCAATTGTTTGGATATTTAAATGATGGATGATATGCATCAAAATATTGGCTGTTAAAATAATATCTGCATCAGCTCTATGTGCGCCTTTCAGCATTTCACGAGCTTTATCACTTCCTTTCGAAATTAAATAAATTAATGCAGAAATATTATGCGCTTCTGCATTTTCCCATACGCGACGAGCAAGCGCTAGCGTACAAATAGGCTTTAATTTGGAAACATCAACACCACATTTCGCAATTGCTGAAATATCGTAATCAACATTGTGACCAATGATATACGCAGTTTGTTCTGGTAATTCGAATTCATTATAAAAAGGTTGATCTATCAAATCCGATTCAAGAATATGATGAACTGCCATAGCGGCGTATGAGATCGGTTGACCGACTTGATAGAGTTGATCAAAAATTTTGGTTTTATCTAAACTTAATTTACCACTCTCTATCTCGATTGGTGCATATGCAATTTCTATCGGTAAGCCATTCAATGTATGGGTTTCAGTATCTAAAATGATAGCTTGCATTGGGTCATGACCTAAGTGAAGTAGAGTGGATTTGATATCTTACTCGAAATTATGCCTCAACCAAGATGTGTTCGATTCGCAATCGCTATATTCCTCTGGTAATTCGATTTTTTGATTAAAAATAAATCATATTTTGCTGATGAAAAGACTTGAAACGCATTTCGAATAAGCGTAATTGTTGACAGTGAAATGCTTTAGAAAAGATCTAAAGATGCATCAAAAATAAAATAGTTAAGGAAAAACTATATATGAAAATGAAATTATTAACGGTTGTTATGCTGAGTTCAAGCCTTGTTCTAACGGCTTGTGGTGGAAGTGACGATTCAAGCTATACATCGAAACCAAGCATTCCTGAAAACAACTTTAAAAATCCAGTCGTTGGAATGCCTGTTACTTACACAAAAACTGATTTCTCAGCATTTGCTTCTGAAAGCTCTGTCATGACATATAAAATGTTGGGACAAAATGGCAAAGAAACATTAGCGACTAGTTTGATATTCGTTCCAAAGGGAACGATGCCATCAGGTGGTTGGAAAGTTGTCGTTTGGGCACATGGAACAACGGGAGTTGCTGATCAATGTGCGCCTAGTCGAAATGCAACGAATATCTATATACAAGACATGATTAATAAGTTTCTTGCAGCTGGCTATGTTGTTGTAGCTCCAGATTACGAAGGTTTAGGTGAACCAAGTGGGAGAGAATTACATCCATTTTTAAATGTTAAGAGTGAAGCATACTCAATAACAGATGCTGTTGTTGCAGCAAGATCTTATTTGGCGAGTCAGGGGAAAGTGCTTTCGCGTCAATGGGTGACTGTAGGGCATTCCCAAGGTGGGCAGGCAGCACTAGGTGCAGCGCAATATGCGAGTCGCGCTAAATTGGAATATAAAGGCACGGTTGCAGTAGCTCCAGCATCGAACTTAGGAGCAATTCTAGTTAAAGGTGAGCAATCTGTTGAAAATGCACCTATCGCTCAGCAAATCCAAATGTATGCTCAACTTGATACTTTTACTGCATTAATTACAGCAGGGATAAGAAATCTGCAACCTACTTTTAATTATATTAACGTCTTTAAATCACCAACGGATGAGATTGCAAGTCGAGCAGAATTAGATTGTTACGATCAGGTTGGTCAGAAGTTCGGTGCGGCAATGCAAACGTATGCATTCACAAATGGTAGTCTAGCTAACTATCCACGAACTCAAACTAATTTTATGGCAATTCCATTGGTTAAGACTTTCTTGGAGAATGATTCACAGCCTGCACAAGTTAAACTGAGCCAACCTGCGCTGATTTATCAGGGTGGTAAAGATACAACAGTTCCTCGTGAAGCAACGGATGGTCTTGTCTTGTTAGCACGAAGTAAAGGATCGCAAATTCAATATTTTACTAATGCGGAATGGGATCATGGCACTGCTTATGTGCTAAATATCTCAAATATTGTTAACGATGTGAAAACATTGATGCCTGCGAGCAATTAATTTAAAAATCGCGTTTATTCGCCCAGTATTTCAGCTAAATGAAATACTGGGCTTGCTGTTAATTAATAACTACTTCCGTTTCCCAACCATCATATTCAGCATTGTAAAGCTTGCATAACTCGAATAATTCTAAAGTACAACGATCTATTGAATATTGATCAACGTGATCTATCCGAGAAATTTGTAGAGAAAACTTCATATGTTCATCATCAAGTTGATCGATTTGTACAACTTCAAAACCTAAAGCTTGAGTCTTGTGTACACATTCAGCTAAGTCTGTTTCATTTTGGAAGAAAAGCCAATGATATACAGGTCGAGCTATCTGTAGAAGATCACCATGATGAAGAAGATTCTCAACAACAGCTCGATTAGATATAGTCTGTAATATTTCTGGAGTAGGGTACATGCATTTAAAATATGAAGACCAATCTGGTTCATCGCGGTGACCAGTTTGATAGGAATATTGAGAGAATTTTTGCATGATAAGTTGAATTTTATGTTCTAAGACAGTCGCATCCTTACAATAAAAATAGAACTCTCTCACTTTATTATGTGTCAATCTCCCTACATATATGCTCTGACTTCCATCTGTTAGGCTAGGTATGATTTCATCCTCAAGAACCATTAAATGGTCAAATTCTTCACTTGAAGATAAGCCATCTTCTCGCGGTTGATTCATTTTAATTTCTAGCCAAATTAATTGTAATCTTTGTGATATAGGTGCGATTTCCGCCAAGGCTAAATTAACAAAATAGCTTGCAGGCATCTCATCAATTTGACACATGTAGTAATTCCAGTTTTCTGGAAGTTGGAATTCATGATTGTTCAGAGTATTTTCGAAGTCCATTTTTTATACCAAATTTTAATTATTTAAAAGCTTGTTAGATTCTTCATCATTTTCATTGATATCGGAACATTCAGAATGAATAAAATTCACGAATAATTAAATAAATATCAATCTGTGAAAAGGCAAACTTCATGCTACAATACGCACCAATCTTTAGCACGGCTTAAAAGCCCTAATTTATAGGACCCCCGCTAATGTTTGCCAATATTTCTATTGCTCAATTTGATCCAGAATTAGCTCAAGCGATTGCTTCTGAAGGCGAACGCCAAGAAGCTCACATTGAGTTAATTGCATCAGAAAACTATTGCTCTCCAGCAGTTATGGAAGCTCAAGGATCAAAACTTACGAACAAATATGCAGAAGGTTATCCTGGCAAACGCTATTATGGCGGTTGTGAATATGTTGACGTAATTGAACAACTTGCAATTGACCGTGCGAAAGCATTGTTCGGTGCTGATTATGCAAACGTTCAACCACACGCAGGTTCACAAGCAAACTCTGCTGTGTATTTAGCGCTTCTCAACCCAGGTGATACAGTACTTGGTATGAGCTTAGCTCACGGTGGTCACTTGACTCACGGTGCTAAAGTAAGTTTTTCTGGTAAAACATACAACGCTGTTCAATACGGTTTAAACCCTGAAACGGGCGAGATCGATTATGAAGAAGTTGAACGTTTAGCTTTGGAACACAAGCCGCGTATGATCGTTGCTGGTTTCTCTGCGTACAGCCAAGTTGTTGATTGGCAGCGTTTCCGCGAAATCGCTGATAAAGTTGGTGCTTATCTTTTTGTTGATATGGCTCACGTTGCAGGTTTAGTTGCTGCTGGTGTTTATCCGAACCCAGTTCAAATTGCTGATGTAACAACGACTACAACTCATAAAACACTTCGCGGTCCACGTTCTGGTTTAATCCTTGCAAAAGCAAATGAAGAAATCGAGAAGAAACTTCAATCTGCTGTATTCCCTGGTAACCAAGGCGGTCCTTTGATGCACGCAATTGCTGCTAAAGCAATTTGTTTCAAAGAAGCGATGTCTGATGAGTTTAAAACTTACCAACAACAAGTCGTGAAAAATGCTCAAGCTATGGCTGAAGTATTAATTTCACGTGGTTATGATGTCGTTTCAGGTGGTACAAAAAATCATTTATTCTTATTGTCTTTAATCAAACAAGACGTAACGGGTAAAGATGCTGATGCATGGTTAGGTGCAGCACACATTACTGTAAACAAAAATGCAGTTCCAAATGATCCACGTTCTCCATTCGTTACTTCTGGTATCCGTATCGGTACTCCAGCTGTTACAACTCGTGGTTTTGGTGAATCTGAAGTTCGTGAACTTGCAGGTTGGATTGCTGACATCATCGACAGTAAAGGTGATGAAAAAGTTATCGCTGAAGTGAAAGCTAAAGTAGAAGCTGTTTGTGCAAAATTCCCAGTATATGCAAACTAATTTGTATATCTAAAAAAAGCGCCGTAAGGCGCTTTTTTATTTGTAACTTACTGTGATTTTAATCTTCGAAACTTTTCTAAAAGTTCTGAATGTGATTCATTAAGTTGTGGATCAGGTTTAACGCAATCTATCGGGCAAACTGCAATACAGGTCGGTGCATCATAAAAACCGACACATTCTGTGCAACGTTCGGTATCGATTTCATAAATTTTAGCACCTTCATATATTGCTTCGTTTGGACATTCTGGTAAGCACATATCACAGTTGATACATGCGGTAGTAATCATAAGAGCCATGAATTAATGTGCTGAGTATGCTAAAGAGGCTGATGATAATTGCTGTTTTGCTTGAGGTAAGTTCCGAATCAGCAATGCGTAACGAATATCAATTTCTTGTGGAAATTGTATTTCAACCGTATGACCTGAACCTTTGGCATTATCGATAAGATTACCTTTGAGATCAAGCATTTGTTCGAGCACAAAGTGGACATTGCCTTTCGGTGTCATTAATTCAAGTGAGTCCCCGACAATAAATTTATTTTTGACTTCAACTCGGATGAAGTCACCATTCCTTTCTAATACTTCTCCGCAGAATTGTTGAAAGTCAAAATGTGATGATCCATCTTCATAATTTTGATATTCACTGTGAGTATGGCGACGTAAAAAACCTTCTGTGTAGCCACGGTTAGCTAAACCTTCAAGTTGTGTCATTAGACTTTGATCAAAAGATTTACCCGATAATGCATCATCAATTGCTTTTCGATAAATTTGTGCGGTGCGGGCACAATAAAAGTAAGATTTGGTTCGACCTTCAATTTTTAGTGAAGCGACGCCCATTTGACTCAGTCTCTCGACATGTTGCACCGCGCGAAGATCTTTAGAATTCATGAAATAAGTACCATGCTCATCTTCTTCGGCAGCAAACATATCCTCATCGTTGCGTTGTACTAATACTGGATTGATAGTATTACGCTCATGTGATGATTTAGAACAACATGATTTTGAATTTTCGAAATGTTGAACAGGGATAACATCTCCATTTGAATCTTCTTGTGCGTCATGGATTTTATATTCCCAACGACAAGCATTGGTACATGCTCCTTGATTGGCATCACGTTTATTCATGTAACCCGATAGTAGACATCGACCAGAATAGGCCATACATAAGGCGCCATGTACAAATACTTCTAACTCAATATCTGGCACGTTATTTTTAATTTCTTCAATTTCGTCTAAAGATAACTCACGTGAAAGAATTACACGGCTTAAGCCATAGTCTTTCCAAAACTTAACTGTAGCCCAATTGATGGCATTTGCTTGTACTGATAGGTGAATTGGCATATCAGGAAAATGCTCACGAACCATCATGATTAACCCTGGGTCGGACATGATTAATGCATCTGGTTTCATTTCAATAATTGGGGATAGATCACGTATGAAATTTTTTAATTTACTATTATGTGGCTGGATATTGACGACGACATAAAATTTTTTACCAAGAGAGTGAGCTTCTTCTATGCCAATTTTAAGATTGTCATGATCAAACTCATTATTTCTGACACGTAAACTATAACGTGGTTGCCCTGCATAGACAGCATCTGCTCCGTAAGCAAAAGCATAACGCATATTTTTTAGTGAACCAGCAGGAGAGAGTAATTCAGTATTCATGATGCAATAAAGGCATATTTAAAATAAGGGATTATTTTAAGAAGTTCAAACTATAGATTCAACCAAGTAATTTACTCAGGATTTTTAATGTGTTAGACCCAATTTAAGTGTCAATAAAAAAGCACCCGAAGGTGCTTTTTATCAATGATGACGATGTTTGCGTTTTTTCTTATATTTTTTTGACTGATAGTTGTCGTAGTCTCGGTCTTGACCTACTTTACGACCCAAAGCGGCACCACCTGCTGCACCCGCAGCTGCGCCAATATAACCACCAGTTGTACCAGCAATATTGCGACCAACAGTATAACCACCTACACCACCTAAACCACCACCAATTGCAGCTTCGGTACGCGTACGTTTACTGCTAGCAGCAGCTGCACCACCAGCACCACCAACAGCTGAACCAATCATGGCACCACTATGACCACCAATCTCTTTACCTATTGCTGTACCAACAACACTACCTAAAGCTGAAGTGGCTGCAACACGTGTTGCATTATCTGCATATGCAGTGCTTGCAATAGTAGAACCTGCAAGGATTGCACTCAGTAACATAAAATGCGCTTTCATTTTGACTCCATGTGCCCGCTGTTCAGGCATCTTTTGTAATGGAAGCAAATGTAACAAAGCTTGTGGAGTGAAATTGTGGAGATGCATCCTGTTATTATTGTGATTTGGTAAGTTGATTGTATGGTTTTGTTTAAATCAGTATTAAGATTAATCAAATAAATTCAATTTTCATTAATGATTAAGCCAATATGAAATTATAGTGCTGATGTCATTTATGAATCTTGATGAGAAGAATCTTCAAGTTTTAATTGATTTGTAGACTCTCGCTTCTGTAAGCGTAAATGTTCAAGATCACGAATATTTTTCTGGGTAGCCGTAACACCAAATAAGCTCAATAAAAAGGACATAATGTAATAACCTTTTTCGCTCAGGCTAAGTGTCGCATTCGATAAACTAAATAATAGTAACCCAATACAAATACCGACTGAAGTCCAACAAAGTGCAACGTAGATTGCAGTCACAGGTATATCTTCTAACTTATCACGCAATGTTTTTTGTAGAGATACAGCAGAGAAAAGACCGTAAAGTAAAATAACGAGATAAAAACCTTTTTCATGTAAAGGCATTGAAGCATTCCATAAGCCAATCATAAAACCAACAGCACCGATCACGACTGCAAGCCAACTTGCCCCAATAAATGCCAATGTTGGACGGTTAATTAAATTACTCATATTGATTATCCTATTGTTTTATCATTTTATTTGTCTCTCATATTTATATAGAACGGCAAAAAAGAGAACAAGAGTCTACAACTAAAAATGAACAATTTATGATGAAACGAAACTTGATCACGCAGTAGTGAAGTTTCACTATGTCATTTAAGCGGTAGAATCTGTAAACTATGCGCAATTTTTTGATTTTACTCATGCTTCAACTTTGTAATGGCATTGAGTCTTTGGATTTCGAGATATTCCGCCCATGAAAGCATCACTCCGCTTAAGACTAGATCAACTCTGTGATCGTCATGAAGAGCTGACGGCATTACTTGCTGATGTAGAAGTTATTTCTGACAACAAACGTTTTCGTAAATTGTCACGAGAACATAATGATTTAACTGAAATTACAGAAGTTTGGGGTAAATATCGTCAAGCTGAAGAGGATATTGAAACTGCTGAAATGATGAAATCTGATCCAGATTTCAAAGACATGGCAGAAGAAGAGATTAAAGAAAACAAGGCACTTTTAGTTGAGCTTGAAGAACAGCTTAATGTGTTAATGATCCCTAAAGATCCTAATGATGCGAATGCTGCCTATTTAGAAATTCGTGCAGGGACGGGTGGTGATGAAGCTGCTATTTTCTCGGGTGATTTATTCCGTATGTATAGTAAATATGCGGAAACTCAGGGTTGGCGTATTGAAGTCCTGTCTGAAAATGAAGGTGAACACGGTGGTTACAAAGAAGTAATCTGTCGTGTTGATGGTGAAGGTGTATATGGTCGCTTAAAGTTTGAAAGTGGTGCGCACCGCGTACAGCGCGTACCTGCCACTGAATCACAAGGTCGTGTTCATACATCTGCATGTACAGTCGCTATTTTGCCTGAAGTAGATGTAGATACAACAGTCGAAATCAATCCAGCTGATCTCCGAATTGACACTTACCGAGCATCAGGTGCGGGTGGTCAGCACATTAACAAAACCGATTCTGCTGTTCGTATTACTCATATTCCATCGGGTGTGGTTGTGGAATGTCAGGAAGAACGTTCTCAGCACAAAAACAAAGCCAAAGCGATGGCATTACTTGTATCTCGTTTAGAAAATGCAAAACGTGCGGCAGCGGATGCAGCTACTTCTGAAATGCGCCGTGACTTAGTTGGTTCTGGTGACCGTTCTGAGCGTATTCGTACTTATAACTATCCTCAAGGTCGTATGACGGATCATCGTATCAATTTAACGTTATATAAATTAGACGCGATCATGGAGGGTGATTTAACCGAATTGCTTGATAGTTTGCATCGTGAATATCAAGCGGATCAATTAGCGATGCTTGCTCAGGAAAATGGCGGCTAATGAATATTGCTCAGGCATTAGAAATTAAAGGTGAAATTGATAGCTATGAACGTCAAGAAGCTGCGTGGCTGCTTGAACATATACTGGGTATCAATTCATTAGAGTTAAAACTAAGACTTGAGCAAGAGTTAACTGAAATTCAAGAGCAAGCTTATTTGAATGGGCTTGCTCGTATTGATCATGGTGAACCACTAGCTTATGTAACAGGTTCACAACCGTTTTGGACTCTGGACTTAAAAGTCACACATGACACATTGGTTCCACGTCCAGATACAGAAATATTGATTGAAACTGTGTTAAAGCTTGAACTTGATTCAACATCTAATGTCGTTGATTTAGGTACTGGAACGGGTGCTATTGCATTGGCTCTAGCAAGTGAGCGTCCTCAGTGGAAAGTTACGGCAACAGATATTTATCAACCTACGCTCGAAGTCGCACAGGAAAATGCCATTCGTCATGGTTTAACGCATGTTAAGTTTGCTTGTGGTGCTTGGTTTGATGCGTTAGAAAAACAATTTTTTGATCTTATTGTTTCAAATCCGCCGTATATCGATCCAGAAGATGTGCATATGCAAATGCTTAAATCAGAACCTGAACGAGCACTTATTGCTGATAAGCAAGGATTGGCGGATCTAGAAACTATTATTGTTCAAGGTAAAGGTTGGTTAAATCCAAATGGATGGATTGTGCTTGAACATGGTTATGATCAAGGTGAAGCCGTCCGTACCATCTTCGAGAAAGAGGGTTTTAGCCAAATTCAAACCATCAAAGATTATGGTGGCAATGATCGTGTCAGCCTTGGACAGAAGTTGAATTAATCTTCAATGTATTGTTTGACTGCTTCAGCTAATTGAATCTGACCCTGTTTTTCTAAATTATTTACCACATTTACAGCATCAGATTGGTCTCTATTTTGGCTAAGTTTGAATTTTCCAATCATGTGCTGGATTTCAATCTCTATACCAATTATTTCTTTGAGTTCTGCTGCGATGTAATCGCTAGGTGCATCAGACATTTTCCATGGTTTTTCTTGCTTGGCTTCATGTGTCCGAGTAAGTTTGGCGAGTATGCCCCGTAAGGATTTTTCATCTTCTAAAAATCTAATTTTTCCTTTTACGTGTACGACTTGATAATTCCATGTTGGTACATGACGATGATGCAATTGTTTGTTTGGATACCAGTTGGGGGAAATATAGCCTTGTTCACCTTGGAAAATAACTAAAACATCAGTTCCACTCTCAATCAAAGTATGCAATTCATTATTTCGTGCAATATGAGCGATAAGAATTGCGTGATTAAATTTAGGCTCATGTAAAAGTTTAAAGGGTAAGTGATTTGCTTCGATACCATTGGAGCTGTGAGTGACTAATGTACCTAACGGATATTTTTCAACGAGTTGATATAATTTCTCAGTATTTTTTTCTTCAAAAATTTCAGGTAAATACATTTTTTAAACCATTCAGTCTTCAAATTGGTTAACAAGTAGTTTTTTGCTTGGGGATGTTTTTCGATAGCTACCAGGGCTTACACCACTCCATTTTTTAAAAGCACGATGGAAAGCACTTGGATCGTGAAAATTTAGATCATCACTAATACTTTGAATTGAATCATTCGTTTTGCTCAGACGTTCAATTGCAATATCACATCGAATATCATTTTTAAGCTGTTGATAGCTGACACCTTCTTGTTTTAGTCGACGTTGAATAGTTGCTGTGGACATATTCATTTGTTGTGCAATATCTTTTAACTCAGCCCATTCAGAAGGTGGTTGGAGAATCAATTGTCTGCGGATTTGTAGGCTTAATGAGTTTTCATTTTTAAAGCGCACAATTAAATTATATGGGGCATGTTTTAGAAACTCATTTAACGCCTGTTTGTCTTTTTTAATCTTGTGCTTGAGATAATGAGCATCGAATTCTATTTTATTCTGTTCAGCATTAAATTCTATATTTTCACAAAAGCGTACTCGATAATCTTGTATCTCAACAGGTTGGTGGCATCTAAATGACATTCGGTAAAAACTGATACGTTGATCGCTCAACCAACACATCAAACTGTGTACCAGCATTAAAAAAGTCGAATAGGTAAACATTCGTTTGGGTTGATCACGGTCATGTAGGATAAGAAATGCTTTCGAACCTTCCTGAACTAATTCCCCATGAATATCATCCAAAATCAAAGCTAAAAATTTTAAGATATCTTGTATAGCCTGTTCTAATGTATCTGCACCAAAAGCAAGTTTCGCCAATACTTTATAACTTCCTCGGCGCATTGGATGAGTATCCATGCCGAGAAATTCATCATTCATACTTTTTGCCAGTTCAACCCAAAGCTGTGCAGATTGGATAACAGGGACTCGTGCTTTGGTTGAAGTTAATAATTCAGCTGAAATACCCGCTTTGTTAGCGATATTGACGATATTTAAGCCGCTGCTAGCTGCAACACTCAATGCTTCACGAATAAGTGCATTTGAAATCGTATCCTTTGCAGAATTGATATCTTGATTTGGAAGTTTGCTCATAAAAGATGAAATACAGGAGAGTGAATGAAATAAATGCTCAAAAATCGCATTAAATTTGCTACTTTTTGGAATTGTATCGGAAAAAAGTTGCCTTTACTCTTTGTTATAAAATTTATCACTTTAATTTGATAGGAAACGTAAATGAAAATTCAGGGAAAACACTTTGTTATTACTGGCGGTGGTTCTGGTTTAGGCGCAGCGACAGCTGAATATTTGGTTCAGAAAGGTGCATCCGTCACTTTAGTTGATATGAATGCTGAAGTTGGAACTCAGCAGGCACAAGCATTGGGTGAAAAAGCTGAATTTGTCCAACTCGATGTTACGGATGAGCAAGCTGCTGAGCAATTTTTTAAAGATGTATTAGTCAAGCATGGTGCAGTGCATGGTTTAGTTAACTGTGCTGGGATCGGACCATCAGCAAAAGTTGTTGGTAAAGACGGTGTACACGATTTAGGTATGTTCTCAAAAACGCTTCAGATTAATGTCACTGGTACATTTAATATGCTGCGTTTAGCAGCGGAAGCCATGAGTAAAAATGAAGTTGCTGAAGGTGATGAAGATCGTGGAGTAATCGTCAATACAGCTTCGGTTGCTGCGTTTGATGGTCAAATTGGTCAAGCTGCATATTCTGCTTCAAAAGGGGCAGTAGTTGCCATGACTTTGCCGATTGCAAGAGAGTTAGCACGTTATGCAATTCGTATTATGGTGATTGCACCAGGCATTATGGAAACACCGATGCTTAAAGGTCTACCACAAAATGTACAAGATGCATTAGGTCAAATGGTTCCGTATCCATCGCGTTTAGGTCGTCCTGAAGAATTTGCACGCTTGGTTGCACATATTGCTGAAAACTCATATTTAAATGGTGAAGTAATTCGCTTAGACGGCTCGATTCGTATGGCTGCAAAATAAAAATATCTTTAGGTAAATAAAAGCGATGATTGGTTCATCGCTTTTATGTTTTTAATAAGTAGTAAAATGTATCTTTAGTATTTAGTGATTTGACCTGCTTTGGATTTACTTATATTTTTGATAATGAAAATGATTATCAATTTATGGAATCTAATGATGCGGATGTTAAATAAAAGCCTATTTTCATTGATGTTATGTGCAGGATTAAGTGTGCCTGCCTATGCGGAGTTTAAGCAAGCACCATTGCCTTACAAAAGTGATGCACTAGAACCCGCGATTGATCAAAAAACGATGGAAATACATTACGCAAAGCATCACAAAGCTTATGTTGATAATTTAAATGCTCAGATTAAATCCTATCCAGAGCTAGATAAATTAAGTATTGAACAAGTCCAAGCACAAATTTCTAAATATAATTCAGCAGTACGAAACAATGGTGGTGGGCATTTTAACCATGCTTTCTTTTGGGAAAGTTTAGCACCGACTAATAAAACTGGTAAGGTTAGTGCAAAGCTACTAAAACAAATCAATCAAGATTTCGGCTCATTTGAAGCCTTCCAAGATAAATTCAATCAGGCTGCAACAGGTCGTTTTGGCTCGGGTTGGGCATGGTTAATCTTGAATGATGCAGGTCAATTGGAGATTGTTTCAACGCCAAATCAAGATAATCCTTTGATGGATATTGTGGAGAAGAAAGGACAGCCACTTTTAGGTTTGGATGTTTGGGAACATGCTTATTATCTTAAATATCAAAATCGCAGAGCAGACTACACCAAAGCTTTTTGGTCTGTTGTAAACTGGAATACTGTAAACCAGCGTTATGATACTGCAATTAAATAGTCTTTATATTATTCATATGAGAAGCGCTGCTAAGTGCATCGCTTCTGTGTTTGATTTACTCTGCTTTCACTTCATCGCCAATTAAATAAAACGTACCACCAGCAATATAGTGTAGGCTTTTCAGGTTTTTATGCTCTTCCGAAAAATGCCAGTGACCATCGCGGAAAACACGCGTATCAGCCCAAGCAGCAATAACAGAGCCGATAAATAAATCATGGGTTTGCTGATTGTGTGCTTCTGGTATCAGCTTGCATATTAACCAACCAATACTTAAAATTTCAAAATAAAACATAGAGTTATTTCTAAAAAAATAAAATAACCAAAGTTTTAATCTTAATTCATAAGTAATTGATTTTATTATGCTGTTAAAGAGTGCCTACAATATTGGGTTAAAACCTAGATATAGTCAAAGCTAAAATGCATGTATGAAAAAAATTATCTTCCATTAGTACATTCATATACTTAAAATCTAAAGTCTTTAGAGCTAGCAAGAGAATCAGTGTGTCAATTCATCCAGAAAACGAATTTGAATTAACTAATGATGAAATGCATCTTTATAGTCGTCAAATCTTACTTGATGGTTGGGATATTGAAGCTCAAGAAAAATTAAAATTAGCAAATGTACTGATTATTGGAGCTGGTGGAATAGGGTGTACTAGTGCGGAGCTACTCGCACGAGCAGGCGTTGGAAAAATTACGATTGTAGATGCTGATACAATTGAAATGAGTAATTTACAACGTCAAATTGCGTTCACTCCAAATGATATCGGTCGCTACAAAGCCGAAATATTAGCAAAACACTTACAAGTGATTAATCCGCACATACATGTTAGCTATAAAAACATACGATTTGATGAAACGAATGCTGATGATTTAATACAGCATCAGGATGTAGTGTTGGATGGGTGTGATAACTTTACGACACGTTATTTAGCCAATGCGATCTGTAAGAAATATCAAGTCCCTCTAATTAGCGCTTCTGCAATCGGATTTGAAGGACAAATGTTCATGGTGGAGTCAGATTCTGCTTGTTATGAATGTCTATTTCCTAAAGAGGATCACGCAAATGAGGGTATGCGTTGTGCAGAGTCAGGCGTGTTGGCAACAACTCCTGTAATGATAGCGTCATTACAAGCACATCACACATTGCTATTTCTAGGTTTGGGATTAACACCACTGAAGCAAAAGCTATTACTCTGGAATGGTTTAAATTTATCGCAACGTATTCTTAAATTTGAAAAAGATGCAAATTGTCCAGTTTGTCGGGCAACTTAAACAGTAAAGTTTCTGAAATTTGCTAAACTAATGCCATCTATGAGGCAATGAAAGATTATGAAAAGAAATATCTTATTTGATGGATTGCGTTCTGTTGCACGGATAGGTGAAACAGTGATTGTTGCTGCACAGGCAGGTGTGAAATATGCAACTGAGAAGCAAAGTAACGCAAAACTAATGCGTGAGACATTTGAGTCGCTAGGTTCTACATATATTAAATTGGGTCAGTTTATTGCAAGTACACCATCACTATTTCCTCGTGAATATGTCGAGGAATTCCAAGGGTGCTTAGATCAAACACCAACTTTACCGTTTAGCTATATCCAAGAAGTACTTGCTGAAGAGTTTGAAGGTAAAAACTTGAATGAAATTTTTAGTTTCATTGACGAAAAACCATTAGCTTCAGCTTCTATTGCACAGGTGCATGCTGCAAAACTTGTGACAGGTGAAGATGTCGTACTAAAAGTACAAAAACCAGGTGTTGAAACCATTCTTTATACTGACTTAAACGTCGTACATTGGGCGACTAAGCTATTAGAGCGTGCAGTTCCAAAAATTAAATTTGCGTCATTATCTGAAATAGTAGATGAAATCAAAACACGCATGGTTCGTGAAGTAGATTTTATTGAAGAAGCGCAAAACTTAGATGACTTTGTACAGTATCTCAATGTTTCGGGCAATCAAGCTGCAACAGCGCCAAAAGTTTATCATCAGTTTTCAACGCGCCGTGTTTTAACGATGCAACGTTTATATGGCGTATCTTTGACTGATTTTGATGTGGTAAAAAAATACGCTAAAGATCCAACTCAAGTATTAATTACAGCGATGAATACGTGGTTTGGTAGTCTAATGCTATGTAAGAGTTTCCATGCTGATTTACATGCTGGAAATTTAATGCTGCTTGAAGATGGTCGTGTTGGTTTCATCGATTTTGGGATTGTAGGTCAACTAAAGCCTGAAGTATGGACGGCTTGCATGGCATTTATGGATGCTTTACAGCATACCAATTACGCTGCGATGGCTGAAAATATGCTTAAGATGGGGATGACGCATCATAAGATCGATACTCAAGTCTTAGCAGATGATTTAGAACGGTTATTTAGTGGTGTGCTACTAGCAGACCCTCAAGAAATTTTAAGTTCCAACCCTGCTGATTTGAATGACATCATGATGGACATGATTGGGGTTGGTGAGCGTCATGGCATCAAATTCCCGCGTGACTTCGCTTTGTTATTCAAACAAATGCTATATTTTGATCGTTTCATGCGAGTTTTAGCGCCTTATACTGATATTTATGCTGACCAACGTTTGAAAATGGTTCACAATATTGAACCTGCTTCATTTCTAAAGCATTAATTAAATTATCAGTTTATTGGGTCATTATGGATGCCATTATTATAGAAGGATTAAAAGTTGATACGGTGATAGGGTGTTTCAATTGGGAGCGCCAAATCATTCAACCTTTAATGTTAGATCTAACCATTCATAATGATCTTAATCAGGCTGCACAATCTGATGAGCTAGACGATACATTAAACTATGCACAAATATGTGAACTAGCTGCTCAAGTGATTCAACAAGCAAAACCTAAGTTAATAGAGCATGCAGCACAGTTAGTTCTTGAAAAATTATTTTTAGTATTTCCCTCGATTGAGTCAATTATTATAACAATTCGTAAACCCGCAATTATTGCACAAGCCAATGCAGTAGGAATTCGCCTTGAACGCAACAGAAACGATTTTTGCGCTCGCACTGGCGAGTAATGTTCAACAGCAGCAGAATTTCACTTTTGCATATGCTCAGCTTGCGCAATTAGGAAAAGTGGAATTTTCAGTGATTTATCAAATTCCTTGTAGAGATGCCGTAGGTGCAGACTACTGGAATTCAGCATGCTTATTAAAAAGTGAGCTGACCGTGGATGAAGTCTTGGATATTCTAAAGAATCTTGAAACTCAATCAGGTCGTGTTCGTCCATCTCATTATATTAGTTTGGATATTGACGTTATTGCTTGGGGGAAGGATTTAGAGCATATGCAATTCAATCCTAAAAAATTACCATTAGCAAATGATGTTAAAATTCCATTGCTTGAATTGTGGCAGCATGAAGCGTTAAATTATGATGACAAGCTACAATATCCAGTCATCAAAATATAATTTTAAAGATTACGATAATAAAAGGACTCATTTATGAAAGTCATTTTCCTGCTTACAACATTGTCATTTTTGTTTTCTGGCTGCGCAGCAATGAGTGTTGAGCAATGTAAAACTGCAAATTGGTTTAATGTTGGTGAGAAAGACGGTTCAGCAGGTCGTGAATCTAGACTAGATCAATATTATTCTTCGTGTCAAAAAGCAAACATTACTCCGAATCAAAATCTATATGAAAAGGGTTATCAGAAAGGATTGAATTTTTATTGCCGTCCAGAGACAATCTTTGATGAAGCTTTGGAAGGACGTGGTGATTATCGTGTTTGTCCGATTGAAAAACGTGATGCATTACGTACATATTATCAAGTCGCACATGAATACTACCAAGCTAATTCTGAGTTTGAACGTTCACAGACAGATATGAGTTATTATTTAAAAGAATTAGAGCGTAAAGATTTATCAGTAAAAGATCGGGATGATTACAAAAAGCGTTTATATGATTTGCGTTTAAATAGCAGTAGAGTTCAGTATCGTTATCAAGATGCAGTAAGAAATCTCGAGCGATTCAAAGCTGAGCGCGGATTACAGTAATTCATTCAAGAAAACTTGGTATATAAATAGAACCCATTGAATAAATGGGTTTTATTTTTTGATTCAACAATTGTGATACATACATGTTGAGTTTATCAGTGTTTGAATAACTCTTATAAGCTTTTAAACGGTAATAATATGAGAAATATACTTCTTGTTTTGTCAATTCTTCCGAGTATCTTGATCGCCAATCAAGCTTTTGCAATTGATGAAAAATATAGACACCAATTAGAACAATCAGGTTGTACTCAGCTGAGTGAATTGCAAGGTTGTGATATAAGAAAATCTAAACAAGAGAATATAAAAGCAGGATTTGTAGAAAATAATACACAGGATGCACTAGATGGTAAAAGTAGTAATGAACCACAGTGGATTGCTGAAAGAACGGATGGGAAGATACTTGCTCGTATCAAAATTGATGATAAAGAGCGAGTATGGGTGAATGATTATCGAGTCATTGCAATTAAGAAAAAAGGTCAATTAACTTTTAGGCAGGGAAAAATTAATTACACGATTTTCACGGATCAGGAAAAAGGATCTGAAAGTTTCTGGTATGACCATTACTCAAAAGATAAAGGAAAAATTGTTTTGCAATAATTAGTACTATTTTAATGAAGTGCAGGGAATTACATCATCGCAACTCCCTGTATTACTCAAATTTTAAAGGTAATAACTTGTTTTAGTCATCAATTTTGAGATGGCTGTCATCGTGATTTTAACAGGCACAGGAAGTTCTACGCCGCCAGCATTTAATGCTGTTTCGCGATGATGCAATTCATCTTCATTCATTTGTTCTAAAATTTTACGTGAACGTTCATCATGAGCTGGAAGCTGCTGTATATGCTCTTGTAAGTGCTGGCTGACTTGACGTTCTGTTTCAGCAACAAACCCCAAGCTATATTTATCACCTGCAATGCCTGCAATTGCACCCATACCATAAGATAAACCATACCAAATCGGATTTAAAATGCTGGTATGACTATCTAATTCTTTTAAACGATCTTCACACCATGCTAAGTGGTCTTGCTCTTCAAGTGCTGCTTGTTGCATTTCTTGTTTAACATGTGGAAGCTTTGCGGTCAGTGCTTGACCATGATAAAGCGCTTGAGCGCAGACTTCTCCGCTATGATTAACACGCATTAATCCCGCAACATGTCGAGCATCGCTAACACATAACTGTGAAGGGGTTTCTTCTGCAGGATTGTTGCGTTGTGATGTTGTAGCACCAGGAACTAAGCTGCGTAATGCTTGGTCAAATGAATTGATCATCTTATCGAGACCTGTGTAATGACGCATATATTAATCCTCTAGAGTATGGGGAGCATTCGCTAACAGAGGTTGTAAGCGCTTCAATAACCAAATTGAGAAAAAAGCACTTAAAACGGCTGTGATGATAAATAAGATTTTAATATCAATTTTTAAAATGCTTAAGATTAAAATTGAAAAAATTGCTGAACTGACCATGAAAACAGCGTTTAGAATATTGTTTGCAGCAACGACACGAGCACGATGTGAACGTGGTGAATACGCCTGCATCATGGCATATAGAGGAACGATATAAAATCCACCACTAATTCCAAGTAGCGTTACAGCGATCATGACATGGTAGTAAACTAAACCTTGAGTAAACATATCTTTTAAATTAAGAAGTTCACCAGTGCGTTCAGGTACAAATGCAAGACTTGCAGCTAAGTAAAGTGCAAATACAGTCAAACCAATTGCGCCATAAGGAACCATCTTGATATTGATGTCACTGCCACCGATCTTGCGGCATAGTAATGAGCCGACACCGATTCCGACCGAAAAGAAGGTGAGTAATAAGCTTACGACATTTTCAGATGCATGAAGATTTTGTTGAGTGAGTTGGGGGATTTGAGTGAGGTACGTCGCACCATAAAACCAATACCAAGAGTTTCCAAGTAGAATCATGAATACAACAGGAATTTTTTTTACATAACTCAATGTCTGAAAACTGGTTCTAATAAAATTCCAATCAATTTTTAAATCAGGAGATGCAATCTTTTGCGGAAGAATAAAGCGACTGCTTAAATAGCCTAAGCAGGCAATAGTAACAACTGTGACACTAATCCACAATAAATTACCTTCTGAAGATGCAATAACAGCACCTCCTAAGATCATGCCAAGTAAAATTGCGATAGAGGTTCCAGATTGAAACAGTGCGTTTCCTGACATTAACTCATTAGGTTTTAATATTTCAGGCAAAATGGCATATTTGATGGGACCGAAACAGGTCGAATGTGTGCCCATTAAAAATAAAGCAAAAAGCAAAAGCCATAAGTTTCCGAGTAAGAAACCTGCTGTACCAATCAACATGATCACGATTTCAAGGATTTTAATAAAACGAATTAGTTGTGAACGTTCGTATTTATCCGCGATTTGTCCTGCTGTAGCAGAGAAGAAGAAATAGGGTAAGATGAATAGCAAGGCAGCTAAATTATTTAAAGTGCTAATCGGTGCGCTTTGTTGTTGGATCCACCCATAAGTTATGACCAAAAGCAGTGCTTGCTTATATACATTATCATTCAGTGCCCCAAAAAATTGAGTGAAAAACATCGGGACAAACCGACGTGATGTCATTAAGTGGTCATCTTGTTTCATCATGTGTTCACTTCATTGTGTTTTATAAAAAAATGTGACTTACTGTAAAAATACTAGAAAATGCATGTATGATACTTTCAATGTTTGATTGGATGAAAATCAAAGATTTGAAGAAATTTTCACCCATCAAAAAAAGATAAATTAAAAATAAGTTTAGAGTTTCACATGCCATCTAAAGATAAGTTTAAACAGTCAACACTGGTTCATTCTATGCATTTAATATTTAAAATGCAGGGATTTCCTAAACTTATTTGTAGTAGTTTTATAATTAGTTCTTTTATATCAGTTGCTTGTGCTCAAGAGCAAATTGCTGATATGTCTAAAATTAATTCAATAGAGACACCATCATCTTCTGATCAAACATTACAAACTCTAGCATCGGCTGATGTGAATGTGTCGGCAAAAGTAGAGCCATCGACTGTAACTGTTTCAGAATTAGATAGTCTCGCTGCATTAAAACAACAAGAACAAACAATCAATCAAATTGAAGAATTAAAACCTATACAGTTCGATGAAAATCTAGAGGATTTGCCAGTAGTTTCAGTTGATCAGAACATGGCAAACGAAATCTATCGTGTTGCAGAAGAAGCTAAAAATGAAGCTAAAAACTATCGAGCAAATGCCACACAAACCACAGTCAATGATGTTTCTCAAGCAGAACTGACAGAAATAACAAAAGCACCTGTAAACATCAATCAATTAATGCAGGAAATTCAGGCTGATAGTAAGATTGTTGTAGAAGCAAATGAAACTGGGAGAACATTAGCTGACTTCCAAGCTAAATCTGAACCAGCACCTGAAAAAGTTGGATTTTTTAAGAAAATTATTAATCGATTCAAACCAGAAAATATTTTAAATACGGACAAAGTTCCTCGTATTAGTGCAGATGTATCTGGTGCGCCACCTGAATTGGCAGCAAATATCAAAGCGAAACTTTCGAGTTTTACGCAAGAATCATTTGATGATTTTGCAGCAGCTTTACCTCAATTACGTGCATTATCAAATCAAGCAGCTCAAGCTGTAGGATATTACAATGCAGAGTTTAAGTTTGAAAAAGTCAGTGAAAGTAAAGTTAAAGTCAATGTTACACCAAATGAACCTGTAATTATCAACAAGCAAAATATAGACTTTACTGGAGCAGGTGAAAATTT
>Ga0154420_1081_pt6 | contig 21439 bp, 25 predicted proteins | sample RifGroC1_FD_115924 | JGI IMG/M metagenome (GOLD analysis project Ga0154420, IMG submission 115924) | Acinetobacter sp. GWC1_38_13
AGCCTTGCTCAAGCAGGTGCAACCGTTTATGCACAGCAAAATGGTGAAATCATTAAAGGTACTCCTGTACCAGCGACAGGTGACTTTAAATTAATGCCACTTGTCCAAAGTAAAACTAATGGCAACTATGACATTGTTATAACCGCTCCTGGATATGCAACTGCAGTGATTAAATCAGTTCCAGTCACCGCTGAACAAACCACCACCATTTCTACTCAAGCATTACCGATTAATACAAATGTAGCAACACACTATCGTGTTAGTGGAACAGCGACTCCAAGCAGCGACTTAATTAAAGTCAATGCAAAACAAACTAGTGGTGGTACGACTTATACAGTAAATACCATCAATGCGACTTTAGACACTGGTGCCTATAGCTTATCCTTAAGTACAGGTGCACCTTATTTAGGTCCATACACAGGTACATTGCCAATCGTATTCACTCCTGATAATACCGTAAATGGACAATACACTATCAGTGCGACTGATACAGTAAAAGCAACGACTCAAAATGCGCCTGTTACGATTTCAACGATGGATGTAAACAACATAAACTTTAATTTTTAATATTTGTGCTCCCTTTAGCAATGCTCGTTAAAGGGAGTTTTTGATCTTATAAGAATGATTCTAAGACTGAATTTAAAAAAATATGTCCCTGCTCAGTACAAGCAATTTTACATGTATCATTAAGCAATAATTTTTTCTGACGTAATTTACTCAATGGTGATTGCAGGTGATTTAAATCTAAACCAGTTCTTTGCTGATAAAGCTCAGCAGCAACACCTTCATTCAAACGTAAAACATTCATCATAAACTCAAAAGGTAGCTCATCAGCCTCGATACGTTTCATTTGTAGGTGTTCGGCAGGAACTTTAGCAAGATAATCTTTTGGTAAACGCGTTTTTTGGAAACGGTATACTCCATCAGGTCTTGTGACCTTGCCATGTGCACCAGCACCAATCGCCAAATAATCACCAAATTGCCAGTAATTCAAATTATGGGCTGATGGCTTTTCTTTTCTCCATGCTGACACCTCATAATTAATAAAACCATTCGCAATTAAATATGCTTCACCCAGTTCTTGAATCTGCTCCAAAATCTCATCTTGCGGTAAAGCAGGTTGCGTTCGAAAGAAAACCGTATTCGGCTCAATCGTAAGTTGATACCAACTGATATGCGTTGCACCATGCTCCACAGCCAACTTAAGATCTGTTAGAGCTTGTTCGACAGTTTGCGAGGGTAAACCATGCATAAGGTCTACATTGACGCGCTCAAAACCTGCTTGTCGAGCTTGCTGAATTGCATCCATAGCATTGTGCGCGGAATGGATACGACCTAAGCGTTGTAAGTGCTCTGTATCAAAGCTTTGCACACCAATCGACAGGCGATTGATCCCAACAGAAAGATAATCCGCAAAAGGATCATGCTCTACCGTTCCAGGGTTTGCTTCTAAGGTAATCTCACAATCATCTGAGAAACTTAAACGTGCTTTAAGCTGGTCAAAAAGCCACTGATAGCCTTGAGCGGAAATCAACGATGGTGTTCCACCACCAATAAATACGCTATGAATTAATCTTCCCTGCGCCATTTCAACTTGTGTTTCAAAGTCAGCGACCAATGCTTTTAAATACTGCTGTTCCAAATCCATTGAGAGTTGACCATCAGGCACAGCGTGTGAATTGAAGTCACAGTAAGGACACTTACGCACACACCAAGGCATATGGATATACAAGGAAAGTGGGATATTAATTGGATTTAACAGACTCAAAGTAGAAGCTCAATGACAGAACATCGCTATTTTAACATGACTCTTACAGAGTCTGTTGCTGGTTCTGTAGACACGGCTTATCATCCTGTAAGTATTCAGTTAGACTGAGATAACGAAGAACAATTACATTGAGATGATGATGAAAATTTCTAGCCAATTGCTACTCTTTCTGCCTTTAGCCTTTGGAGTAGGAATTGCAATGGCATTTCAAACTGCAATAAATTCACAATTGAGAGAACATTTAAGCTCTCCCCTTCAAGCAGCATTTCTTTCGTTTCTCATCGGTACTGCTGTTTTAGCGGCACTCGTCTATTTTCAGGATGCATCTAAACCAAATTTACATGAACTTTCAAGCATTCCATGGTATTTATGGATTGGTGGATTTCTCGGTGTTTATGCGATTAGCATGAGTATTTATACTGCTCCAAAATTAGGTTTTCTCACATTTTCAGGATTAGTTATTTTTGGTCAGATCGCTATTTCTATGCTGCTCGATCATTTTGGCTGGTTAGGTACAGATAAAGCACCTATCAACTGGCAGCGTTTACTCGGTGGTATCATTATTTTTATTGGCGTTTTACTCACTTTACAGCGCTAAGGTTTCTTCCGTTTTTAATCAATAAGAGTATTTTTTGTGTTACAAGCAACCAGCAAGCGCTATGAATTAAAACAACTGTTTCATTTGATATTACCAATACTAATCACTCAGTTTGCCCAAGCTGGATTAGGCTTGATTGATACAATTATGGCAGGTCATCTTTCTGCTGGCGATCTTGCTGCAATTGCTGTGGGTGTGGGTCTGTGGATTCCTATCATGCTGTTGTTTGCTGGGATTATGATTGCGACCACACCACTCGTCGCTGAAGCACGTGGTGCTAAAACACCTGAAAAAATTCCGACTATCGCACGTCAATCTTTATGGGTAGCATTGATTCTAGGTGTCGTTGCAATGTTTATTTTGCAATGTATGCCACTTTTGTTGCCTTACTTTGGCGTACCAGAGCATCTCCTCCCGAAAGCCAGCCTATTCCTACATGCGATTGGTTTTGGTATGCCTGCTGTAATGATGTATGCAGCTTTACGTAGCTATTCAGAAGCGCTTGGACATCCTCGCCCAGTCACAGTAATCAGTTTATTGGCACTCTTAGTACTGATTCCACTAAACTTCATTTTCATGTATGGCTTTGGGCCAATTCCAGCTCTAGGCAGTGCTGGATGTGGCTTTGCGACAGCGATTCTACAATGGTTAATGTTCATTACACTTGCAATATACATTTCTAAAGCAAGTGCATATAAACAAGCTCCTATTTTTACGCAATGGGAAAACATAGACCCAACTTGGGTTAAACGAATTTTAAAACTTGGCTTTCCAATTGGCTTAGCGGTTTTCTTTGAGGTCAGTATTTTTAGCACAGGTGCTTTGGTATTAGGACCACTGGGAGAAAATGCGATTGCAGCACATCAAATTGCAATTTCAGTCACATCTCAGTTGTTTATGATTCCTTTATCCTTAGCGATTGCCTTAACAATTCGGGTCGGAATGTATTATGGGGAAAAGAATTGGCAAGCTATGCGCCAAGCACAGAAAGTAGGATTGATGAGTGCGACATTCTTTGCATTGTGCACCATGCTTCTGATTGCCTCTGCTCGACCATATATCGTTGCAATCTATACCAATGATATAGATGTGATCCCCATGGCGATGTATCTGCTATGGTTTGCAATGGCATACCAATTAATGGATGCATGGCAAGTAAGCGCTGCAGGCTGCCTACGTGGTATGCAAGACACGCAAGCGCCGATGTGGATTACACTGATGGCATACTGGGTGATTGCTTTCCCAATCGGTTTGTATTTAGCTCGTTATTCGATTTGGGGTGTTGCAGGTGTTTGGCTAGGTTTGATTATTGGCTTAACGATTGCTTGTGTATTATTGATTGGTCGTTTGTATTTAAACAATCAACGCTTAGAGAAAACACTATAAAGAATATTCGTTTCTAACGTATTCATGGTATGGAAAGCTCTAACAACTGAGCTTTCCATTTATTATCGACCTACTCATAAATAATGACTTACATCACTTAACATTTTCTTATAGGCAATTTAAGTTTTGTACCCTATGATCAAGATACTCCTTTGAGATAAAACAATTGAGGTCTAACGAATATGGCAAAGCATGCGAGTTCTTCCGGTAAACGCTTTTTAAAACTGGCAGGCATGACCGCAAGTATTGCAAGCAAAAGCGTGGCTAACTCTATTCGAAATCTCACTGCCGATGAACAACAAAAAAATGCAGCACGTAGCCAACTTTTCCAAGATATCGGAATTCAAATCGCCGATACACTTGGAGAAATGAAAGGTGCTGTAATGAAGGTCGGACAGATTGCCTCTCAATACAAAGATATTTTTCCACCAGAAGTCGCCAAAGCGATTGCTAAGTTACAACGCCAAGCCCCTGCCATGCCTTTTGCTGCGATCCAGCAGCAAGTCGAAAAAGAGTTAGGCAAACCCTTAAACCAAATTTTTAGCTCTTTCGAAATCGAACCATTTGCAGCAGCATCCATCGGTCAAGTGCATCGTGCTATTTTGCCGAATGGGCAAGCAGTGGTAGTTAAAGTGCAATATCCTGGTGTCGATCAAGCTTGTGAAAGCGATTTAAAACAGGTTCGCCTTGCTTTACGTTTAATGGGCGTATTAAAAATTGATAAAAAACTTCAAGATCAACTTTTTAAAGAAATCCAAGACAGTCTATCAGCTGAATTGAACTATGAAATTGAAGCCCAGAACCTAGAAGTATTTAAAACCTTCCATGAAAAACTCGATCAACAAGTGATTATACCTACCGTCTATAAAGACTATTCATCTCGCCGTGTACTCACACTCAGTTATGAAAAAGGTGAATCAATTGAAACGGCGAGTACGTGGTCCGTCGAAACACGCAATCAAATTGGTCGTCGAATCGTACGTGCGCTCGGACAAGAAATTTTCTTTTTAAGACGATTTCATTGCGATCCACACCCAGGTAACTTTGCATTTAGAGAAGATGGTAGCGTAATTATTTACGATTATGGCAGTGTAAAAACCTTATCGCCTGAAATCGTTCAACATTTTAAATCTCTCGTCAATGCTGCTCGACAAGAGAATATTGCTCAAGTTGAAGACTTATTAGTCGAATTAAAGGCATTGGCTGAAAAAGAAAAGTTCCCTGACGAACTTTATAGTCAATGGATTGAAATTTTATTACGTCCGCTCAGTACACATTATGATTTTGCAGAAAACTCTTCACATCACGATGGCATGCGCCTAGTGAAAAAATCTTTAAAATATTGGGATGTATTTAAACCCTCTCCTGATACATTGATGGTGAATCGTACGGTATCTGGACATTACTGGAATCTCATTCATCTCAAAGTGCATGACAATCTGAACGATTTATTTGAAGAACTCGTACCTAGTTAAATTTCTTAAAAACTTGGTGTCCCTTGCTTAATCGAAAGACGAAAATCTATTTGTCATTTCAAATCAAAACTTGAAATACTCAAAATTGACTTCATATATTGTTATGTTATAACATTTCCATATAATTTTAGGAGTCTTAAAAGTGCGTAAAGATATTCACCCTGCTTACCAACAAGTACTATTTCACGATACCAATGCCGATGCTTACTTCTTGATTGGTAGCACGATCCAAACCAAACAGACTAAAGAATATCAAGGTCAAGTTTACCCTTATGTGACTCTAGATATTTCAAGCGCATCACATCCGTTTTATACAGGCGAAGTACGTCAAGCAAGCAACGAAGGTCGTGTTGCGAGCTTCAATAAACGATTTGGTCGTTTTAGTCGTAAAGCTTAATCTTATTTTAAGTTTGACGCTGTACATTAGAAGCATTCGAAGTCTAAGGTTATATCTCCTCCACTTAGACTTCTTTTTTTATGTCAAAAATTTGTCATCCATCTCGCAGTGATGATTGCCCAATCACACCATATTCAACAGCCTGCTTGACATAAAATAGAGAAATCGCTTTATCCTCAAGACATTCAAACAACACTCTAGCCTGTTCATCATTCACGGCGAATTGAATTTGAACAGGCTGATCAGCCAACTCAAAAAATCCTGCAGAATGAATTTGCCCACGATGATCCATACCATGTGTTGCATTTATGACTGTTGCACCTCCCAACTTCATTTGTTGGGCAACGGACAATAACCATTCAACAATCGGTTGACCTTGGTACATTCGACTGCGTTCAGCATAAAAGGTAATTAAGAATCCATTCATAAGTTCTCTCCCGAACTACGCAGCACTCAACCACTGATGCAAGCTCATGCCAATCAAAGTAAAGACGAGTGAACCAATCACGTGAATAACAATCGCAGCAACAGCATAGCTGAGCTTACCTTGTTGCAATAATGCAATGATCTCTGCTGAAAAGGTTGAAAAAGTCGTTAATGCACCACAAAACCCTGTGATCACAAATAACTTATAATTTGGACTAAGTGCGCTTTGTGAAAAATATGAAATTGCAAATCCAATAATAAAACCACCAATAAAATTTACGGTGACTGTACCCAATGGAATCGCTGGAAAAATAGGATTGAGCTTTAAACCAATCAACCAACGTAGCCAAGCACCTAAGATTGATCCTAATGCAATTGAGATAAGTGGATAGTACATGATTTACTCCAAACTCAGATTTGGAGACAGTAATGCATTAAACATAGCGAGTACTTTTGCCATCTGCGGACTCCAGAAGATAAACAGAGCGCGCATAAACCTACGCTCCCCGTACAGGACAACGTAGGCATCATTAGCCAGTTTGGCGGTTTGTAAAAGGAGGAATGCCATCTCCTTAATCCTAAAATAACATAGATTTTGAACAACTCAACCTATGTTTTTTCCTGTGTATAACGCTTCAGTTATCCACAACTTGATGTTCAATTTAATATTTTTTCATTCAAGACGTGAAAATCTAGAGCAGGAATTACAAAAGCAAAAACATCTGCATCAGCGTCTATTTGGAACTGCTTTAGCAGTTCAGGGGGGCTTAGAGCAAGCACTTCTGCGGCTTGAATTTGCTCGAAGCAGACTGGCATTTGAATATCACCTTGCGACATTCGTTGGGGTTGATCAACCCACTCTGCCCATGCATGATCTTGATCAACTAGAAAATGCACAGCATCCGCCCATGAATCAAATAAATTCTGCCATGTTGCAGGTAAACTTTTTTCCTGTCGAATACCGACATGGCTCTTAAAAGAATAATCTTGATCTAGATAAACCTCCGTCTGAATAGCCTGCTGTTTAGAATCAAATTGATGCTCGAACTTTGCAGCATATTGGGCAGGCATTACATCGCTTGCAAGACGACCACCAACAACATATAAAGCATGGTCAATCAAAACCTGTTCAAAAATGACCGTTTTAGGTGCCGTATCATTGAGATAAAAACGCCAGTTACTTTGTCGAGGAGAAGGCATCCAACGTCGAAATGGACCAAGAAAACGAAAGCCAAAATGATGATGTTGGTAACTGAGAATGGTAAAAACAGTTTTGCCCAGTCTTTCCCACAAATGAACCGGCTCAGGATAGCGTTCTCGAACCTGCTCGATATCGACTAACCATGATAAATACACAATATGACTGACCTGACTTTCAAATCGTATAAAAGGTAATAGACGCATGAAAAAGCGGCGCACAGGTAAGATAAATTGACAGCTAAGCAGCAAGCTAAAATAACGGAGGAAAGGCTTGTGTTTAGGCACCCTAAAATGATGTCGATTCATTATTATTTATACATTTGATTTATCTTTTACAGCATAAACAGCTTGCCCTATTCGGTCTAGTTTCCACAGCATCAAACATCAACTTTCTTGATTCGATGGTATGATGCTCACATTCATTTTATGCACATGGAATTTTAAAATGGCTCAAACCTTATTGGCACAACTGAAAGATGGTTCTGCAAAATTTGCTGATGTTATTGCCTTTATTGAAGCTCGTTATCAACACACGCCTACAGCTTTTCAAAATGGCGCTCAATTTAATGCTGCAACTGAAAACCAAGGAAGTGCAAAAGTCTTTAGTTTTGCTCAATTAGAAGGTTTAAACCAAGCAGATACTTTAAGTTTATTTGCGGAACATTATGCATCTGTGCTCGCAACACCTGAAGGAACAGATCACCAAAATATTCGTCAGTTTATGCAAAATGGCTGGGATGGTGTGAAATTTGAAGGTCAGGCATTGTCTGTAAAATAATCTAAAAAAGGAGGGATTAAAACCTCCTTTTTTGAATCTCGATTAAACTTGCGGTCTCGATAATTTACGCAGATCACTAGTTAAACTATAAAAATCACCACCCATTTTTCCAAGACTGTTTAATTTTTCTTGGTCTATCATCGTTCCATTCCAGACTCGATCATCTACATAAATCGCTTGAACATCGAGTAAAGCAACTTTTCCTCCAGAGGGAAGTGTGCTGAACTCTAAAATTTCTCTTAAGCGGCACTCGTAACGAACCAAAGAGTCTTGAACAGATAAGGGTTGTACTGAATAGCTTGGACAAGATTCAATCTCAGCATATTCAAATTCACTTTGCTCAGCAGCTAATGATGCACAAGACAAATTCAATTTCTCAAGTAGTTTTGTATCAGCGATATGTACCACACACTCTTGGGTATCAATAAGATTTCGAAGAGTGTCTTTATCCTGTCCACTTTGTGGGTTCACTTGTGAATACCATAAGATCGGCGGGTTACAACTCGCCACACTAAAAAATGAATAAGGGGCGATATTGGCGACACCATCTTTAGATAAAGTGCTGATCCATGCAATTGGTCGAGGGGTAATCCCACCGACTAAAAGTCGATACACTTCCGTTGGGCTTAACGATGCCGTCTCAAAAATCATGTTTAATCCTCAACCTAAAGCGATTATGGTCGCTCAACATATTGTGGTAAATCATCTGCAATACAGTCCCACTCTGCTTTTGATGCAGCAAAAATATGCATGGTTGGTCTTTGCTGAATAGCGGTATCCAGAGTACCTATTCTTAGGCGATAAAACTCAGGTATATCTGATTTAATACTTATAATAGGTGAGCCACAATCTGTACAAAAACAACGTTGAGTCGTCTCAGTGGATTGAAATTTTTTGAGTAAATGCTCACCTTGCGTAATTTTAAAATCACTTACTTTAATTGGAGCATTTGTGGCATAAGCTGTGCCATTGGCTTTACGACAACGCTGACAATGACATTGCACAATATCTCCAATTTCGCCATGGATTTCATAACGAATACCGTTGCACAAACAACTGCCGTGATATACAGGTAAAGTTTGAGACATTGCACATTCCTTTGATGAATTTTCCATTAAAAATATAGGCTAGATATAAGCTCCATGCAAATTAGAAATGCTATTTTTAAGAAACTATTTATTGTCTCAGATAGTGATTTAATCTAGGAATTCAACTCAATCTTTTGATCCAATACAGCTTGGGCACGTGCATGATCAATATCCTGTTCCCAATGAGCAATCGCAACCGTTGCCACACAGTTTCCGATCAAATTCGTACAAGCACGTACAATCCCAATAAACCAATCAACGGACAATAACAACACCAAGCCAATCGTTGGAAGACCAGGTATGACAGACAAAGTTGTAGCTAATATCACTAGTGCAGAACCTGAGATACCGTGTGCACCTTTCGAAGTCACCAAAGGAACCAATAAAATTGCAAGTAAATCATGCATCGATAAATCAATATTGCAAGCTTGGGCAATAAATATAACGCCAAGAGTTAGATAGATAGAGAATCCATCTAGATTAAAAGAATAGCCTGTTGGGATCACTAAACCCACAGTGGAATCCTTAATTCCTAGATTTTTTAACTTTTTCATTATCTGAGGCAACACTGAATCGGAGGATGCAGTTCCCAATACAATAGATAGTTCTGCTTTAAAATAATTTAGAAATTTAAATATATTTAAACCTGTAAATTTCAGGATTCCACCTAAAATAATTAGTACAAACAAAATACAAGTCACATAAAACAATAAGACTAAATAGCCAAGCTGAACCAATGAATCTAATCCGAATTTAGCAGTGGTATAAGCGACTGAACCGAATACCCCAACTGGTGCCAAACGAATGATTAAAGCCATCATCTTAAAAAACACTTCAGAAAAAGCTTCGATTGCTTTACATACCAACTCCGCCAAATGCTTTGGAATCATGAGTAAAGAGACACCAAACAAAATAGCGATCAATAAAACTTGTAAAATATCGCCACGAGCAAAAGCATCTACAAATGTTTTAGGAATAATATGTAATAAGAAATCTGATCCCGAACTCATCGTGTGCGCACGTTCGGTATAAACATTTAAATCCTTTCCATCTAACTGGGTGATATCAATATTCATACCAACGCCAGGTTTGAAGACATATGCAATCACAATTCCCAAAACCAAAGCAATACTGGTCACAATCTCAAAATATAAAATCGTTTTTGCGCCAACCTTCCCCATTTTTTTAAGATCATTTGCTCCATACAATCCAAGTACAACTACACAGAAAACAATAGGCGCAATAAGCATCTTGATCAGTGCAATAAAGCCATCACCTAGCGGTTTTAAAGCTAAAGAAAAATCGTGAAAACTGATTCCAATGATAATACCGAGAATTAACGCAAAAATGACTTGAAGAAATAGACTAGATTTGAATCTCTGCAACATTGAATATTCATATATCAAAAAGACAAATCTCAACTTTGCAAGAAACTCGCCAATAGATAAAAATCGCGTTATTTAAAACATGAAAAATACATTAAATTTATAAACACTTTTTAAAACATTATCTTAGAGTGTCAGATATTAAGTATTGATGTACTCCTGTTCCTGCCGCTCGCCCAGTTGCAAAACAAGCAGTGAGTAAATATCCCCCTGTTGGTGCATCCCAATCCAGCATTTCACCACAACAAAACACAAAAGGATTTGATTGCAACTGTAATTGAGAAGACAAAGCGATCTGTTTAACACCACCCGCACAGCTAATGGCTTCTTCGATTGGACGAAAGCCATCAAGTGAAATATTCAGGTTCTTGATCTGCTGAGCCATCTCTTTTGCATCTGACCATATGCTTTTATTCGTGACTTCACGTAACAGATTAATTTTGACGTGATCTAAGCCTGCTTTTCGCCAAATATTGGTTAGGGATTGCTTTTTATTGCTGTGTAATTTTTTTTCTAATTGTTCGGCACTGACATCTGGCAATAAGTCCAGATGCAATATGAAAGGTTGCTTTTGATGATTCAAAGCTCTTAAATCACGCCCTAATTTATAAATCACACCACTTTCAAAACCATAGTGAGTAATCACAATATCACCATGCGTTTTATTTTCTGCATTCACCCATGCATCAACGCGTTTAAGTGGTTGTCCAAAACAGTCTTGCATAAATGGTGACCATGCTTTCAATACACCTGCATTACTGGCTTGAAAGGGTTCAATTTGATTTTCAGACAACCATTGCTGCCAAGCACCATCACTGCCTAATTGTGACCATGAAACAGCTCCACAGGCCAACACAATCGCATCATAATGATCAGTATAGCGACCTGTTTGGTTTTCAATCGTTAACTGATTCTTGGTCACATCGACACAACAATGACGATAATAAAACTTCACCCCATCATCTGCCAATCGTTTTAGCCAAGCACGGAGTAAAGGAGCTGCTTTCATCTCGGTCGGGAAAATTCGCCCTGAACTCCCCACATAGGACTCAATGCCTAAACCTTTCATCCAGTCTTGAATCCACTGCGCGTCCCAATGTCTCACCCATGGACTTAACCACACTGCGTGATCATAGCGTTGAATAAAAGTATCGATTGGCTCAGCATGAGAAATATTCAAACCTGTCTTCCCAGCCATAAGGAACTTACGCGCTGCTGAAGGCTTCTGCTCAAAAACGTCAATTTGATAATCATATTGGCTCAATACTTCAGCAGCCATCAAACCTGCTGGGCCAGCACCGATAATCGCAATACGTTTAGACATCAGATTGCTCTTGAGCATTTTGACCTTGCAAAGGTGCAAAATCATCAAAACGAGTCGAATAATTTTCAGGCTTGGTGATGATCAACTGTTGGCAAAGTTCACCACGTTCCAAGTATTTGACTTCAAAATGTGTACGTGCAGAGTCTATTGCTATTTTTTGCTTTTCATAAGGCAACTTCCACAATTGAATCAATTGCTGTTCAGCTTCATCAATATACTCTTCAATATTACTCGCTAAAGTAATGGTGCCATTCGGCTGAAGACGTGAAAGTAAAAACTCAAAGAACGGCATATTTAACCAACGCTGTGCTGGATTATGGGGTTCTGGGTTTGGATAAAGAATAAAAAATTGTTCTACCTGTGCAGGATGCAAAGCATGTACGACCCAAGGCAAAGCATCAGCATGTATCGGGTATAAATATTCACGTGGTTCAAGCTGATGCTGTTTTTGCATCGCTAAAAATTTTTCTTTAGTTCGTTCGATAGCATACAACGTCGTTTGCGGATTTTGCCCTGTGAACAGTAAAGCATGTTTACCCTTACCCGCACCGATTTCAACACAAATCGGCTTATTCGGAATCACCTGAAAATCACGTGGTGCTTGCATTCGGTGCGCTTGAAATTGACGAATCGACATATTCACATCAAACTATCTAGAAATCGGCATAAGTCTAACAATTCACTTTGCTTTTGCCTAATCTATTTGTTTTTGATGTAGGAATTTTCTATGCCACGTACATTCCCCTGCCCACGTTGTGGACAAGACAGCACTTGGGAAGGTAATGAATTTCGCCCATTTTGCTCAGAGCGTTGTAAGCTGATTGATTTAGGGGCTTGGGCAAACGATGAATATAAACTGCCTACCCAAGACGCACCTCAGGCAGGCGATAAACGTCATGAAGATGAATACGAGGATTAGCCAGCTTTACTTGCAACGAATGGGTTGAATTGTTTCTCGTAACCGATTGTGCTGATTGGACCATGACCCGAAATAAACTGAGTTTCATCAGGTAAGCTAAAGCATTCTCTTTTAATCGAATCGAGTAACTGCTGATGATTTCCTTTTGGAAAATCTGTACGTCCAATCGAGCCTTTAAACAACACATCACCCGTCCAAAGCAAACCATGCTTTTGATTGTAAAACATCACATGACCAGGTGTATGTCCTGGTGCAAAACGCACCTCGAACTCGTCTTCACCCAGTTTTAAGGTTTCACCACCTTCTAACCACTGATCGACTTTAACAGGTTGGGGAATTGGGAAACCATAACGTGCTGAGACTTCTTGAATCATATCTAACCAGAATTGGTCTTCTTTATGCGGACCAATCACAGGAATTTTCCAAGCTTCAGCCAATTCTCCTACAGCACCAGCATGATCAAGATGTCCGTGAGTTAACCATAATGCTTTAACGGTTAAACCCAAAGCCTCAACTTCTTTTTTTAGTACTGCTGCATCGCCACCTGCATCAATCAAAACCGCCTCTTTGCTTTCACTGTCCCATAAAATTGAGCAATTTTGAGCAAATGCGGTAACAGGAACAATTTTGACTTGCAGCATAAAAAACCTCTGGCGTGAAAGAAGATCGTCTTAACGATGAGCTAAGGTATGAGTAAGAGCATCAAGATTAGCCTGAACCAGACTTGCAAGCAAATCTATATGTGCTTGGTCAGTATTTAATGCAGGAATATAAGCATATTCTCCACCACCAGCGTGTTGGAAAGTTTCTTTATTTTCAACTGCCAATTCTTCTAATGTTTCCAGACAATCTGCTGAAAAAGCAGGACTCAGCACTTGTACAGATCGAACCCCTGCTTGTCCCCATTGTTCCAATAAAACATCGGTATAAGGTTTAACCCACTCTTGTTTACCAAAACGAGATTGGAAACTGATTGCCCATTCATCTTCATTTAAATGCAATGCTTCAGCAACCAGTTTTGCGGTCATACGACAACGATCTGCATAAGGATCACCTTTGTCTGCATAAGGCTGAGGAATACCATGAAATGACATCAATAATTTTTCAGGTTTTCCGTGCTGCTCTTGATAAGCAAGCACACTATCCACCAAAGCTTGAATGAATAATGGATGCTGATAATAATCTTTGATCATGGTTATTCCAGGCAAATGGCGCTGATTTGGAATCCATCGTGCAAAAGCATCATATAAAGGTGCAGTCGATGTCGCAGAATATTGCGGGAATAATGGTAATAAAATCACATGCTCTTGAGGCACTTTCTCAAGTTGCTCAAATACTGCATAAATGCTTGGTTGACCATAAGTCATGGCAGGCACAACCGTTAAGTCAAATTGATGATTTTCATCCAGCAAACGCTGTTTTATCAATTGTGTTTGTTTGAGAACAATTTCACGCATTGGTGAGTCAGTTGACCAAACTGAGGCATACGCTTGAGCAACCCGTTTTGGGCGAAATGGAAGAACAAAAGCATGTAGAATCACCCACCAAATAAATTTTGGTATTTCAATTACACGCGTGTCAGATAAAAATTGCTTCAAAAAACGACGTACTGCTGGTGCAGTCGCTTCGTCGGGCGTACCTAAATTTGCTAAAATCACAGTGACTTTTGGTTTTGGTGTCGCTGACATAGATCGTTTCCGCTATAGCTGAATTTCTTCAATTACTTTAGCAGCTTTATGATTCTTTTTTAAATTGGTTTAATGCATTGTTTTAAATTGAAAAACCCGATTACTATCTAGGACATTACTTTCCAATAGCTTTTGAGCTTTATGCGTCAGCTGCCATAACATACGTTGGCGATCATCACGTCCCGTAGGTACAATCCATTCATTCTGACGCATTTGCATTTTTATCTCATGCAAAGCACGTATATTGATCTGTGCTCTTGAAACGGCGTGTGCTCTTGGCATCTCTTTACGCGCATCCTCCAAACCTGTTTCATTTAAATATTCATTCATACGTTTTGAAAAATATTCTTCAGGAGTTGGACTAACAAAAGATGAACCAAGTACATTGAGCAATTGTGCCCATGTTAATTTACGGAACGTTTTGATGTCTTTAAAATTACCATCTTGATAGGCATGCATACGATATTCAAAAGAATAAAGCTCATGCATTGAAACCTTAGGTAACATTGAAATTGGATCTGCTTCGCGACTACCCATCTCAGTTTCGAGTTGTTTTAGTTTGGCACGTAAACTATCGATCTCATCTTGTAAAACTTGAGTGTTCTGAGGACGTACCCAACCTACCACAGGATAACGCTCTAACATTTGTGGCATGCTCGAACGAACAGCTAGTTCCAAATCTCTTAAGGTACGATATGTAAATATTTGATCAACATCATGCTGTAGCTGTTTTCTAAACTCTTTAAATTTTTCTTTTAATTCAGGTTTATTATCTTGCAGTTGTAAGTCACGAGAGTCGGGATCTTCATGCATAAATACAATCACAGGTTTTTGCTTGGTCATCGCATAGATATACTCTAAATGCATATAACCTACGCCAGAAACAGATTGTTCACCATACTGGCTGCCAAGCAAAATCACTACGTAATCGCAGTCATCAATTTGACGTCGGGCGATCGATGTGCTCAATGGCGTGCGTTGTTCCAAGCCCCAAGAGAAAAAGCCCATTCCCACCAAAGTTTGAGTCAGTACTGCTCGCTCTGGTTGCATTTCATTGCCAGACGTAGAAATAAAGACTTGATAACGAGTATCTTGCATAGCCTGTGCCCCACTTCACTTATCCATAAGTTTAAGCTAAACCGCCCAAAAACCTATTAACAGATAACCCCAAATAAAATTTTAAATATGGTATGAGTCGAGCTTAATATCTAAACTTCATCCAAATTATTGATTGTCCACGTCAATTGTGACGACATAAGATGCTGAACTACGGGATGTAACTCGACTGCATTCTGTCCACTAACGAAACATTCAATACGTGTAATATTATGACTTATTTTGTCACATAATAACCTATTTTTTATTAAAATATACGCTGTTTGTCGCGCAACTGCTTGTCCTGAATCGATTAATTTTAACTTTTCATTAAAAATCTGACGAATAGCATCTTTCAAAAATGGATAATGAGTGCAGCCTAGTACAAGAAAATCTGCACCCTGATCTACCACTGGTTGCAAAATATTATGAAGCTCAACTAAACATGCTTCACTCATCTGCTCTCCCGCCTCTACAAAAGGCACAAGTTTGAGGCTCGTAACAGTTAAAACCTTCACACCTGCAGGCTCAGCAAACTTAAGCATGACTTCTTTAATTAACTTACCACGAAACGTTGCAGGTGTTGCTAGCACAGCGACGACTTTTGATTGCGTCTGAAGTACAGCAGGTTTCAACGCTGGCACTAAGCCTACAATCGGAAAATGCTCACCATAATGTTCACGCAGATAATCCAAACTAAATGCTGATGCAGTATTACAAGCAACGACGGCGATTTTGCAACCTTGCCTATAAAGCCATTCAATTGCTTTTGCTGTTAGCTCACGAATTTCTTGATCAGAACGCGCCCCATAAGGTACATGAGCGGTGTCAGCATAATAAAGAATGCGCTCATTGGGTAAATGAGAGGCAATTTCTTGAGCAATCGACAAGCCTCCAATCCCAGAATCAAATACACCTATCGGAGCATCTGAGGATGCATGAGGCATAGGATTTAATAACTCTGCGATAGGTTGAACAGCTGTCATACACGAAAACGTAGTGGTGAAATATCTCTGTTAAAGATTAAACCTCAGGTGCTCAAATGCAAGACTAAATCACCACTTTTTAATGTTAAAACAGCTTCACCTTGTGAATTTTCAGACAAAGTGCCGTAATTCACGAGATGATAAAAACTTTGACGCTGAATCAAGGCATTGATTCCAAATCGAACATGAACATAAGGTCTTAACTCACCTGCATATTCACGCATAAAAATCGGATGCTGTTCATCCACAATGACGACATCTTGATTACTGGTCGTAAGTTGTAGATATTTTTTTCCATCTAGTTCTATTTGATCAGCTTGATTGATGAGTAAAGGCTCATCTTCAACTTCAATTTCGATCTGTTCAACTGGTGTTTTTAAGTAGAATTTTCCATCTTCTTTCCAAAGCACTTTACTAAACAGATCTAAGAGTGCCTGACGCTTAACCAATTGACCTTCGTGCCACCACTCACCATTGGCTTTTACTTTCAAATCCATTTTGCCACAATGCTTTGGATGCCATTGGTCTAAAGGTGGAATTGACCTTTTGTGACTTTGCTGTACATCTTTTAAGTATTGTGCAATGTTCATTAAGTTTTTATCATCAGACAACACGATTTTTCCTGTATTCTGTGGAGAATCATTTTCATTTATCATAGTTTATGCCTTGCTGACGGGAAAATATGACCACTCAGCCAATTGGCGAGATCAAGGTTTAAAACTATACTATCCCAAACGTTTGCAAGCGCAATAGATAGTTTTGTGCTTGGCAATTCAGAACACTCATGGCAGCACCGAATAGCAATGATTACGGTTGCCACCCTTAAAATATGAGGAGTCCTACATGGAACACATCGAACGTGAAGCGATGGAGTTTGACGTAGTGATCGTAGGCGCTGGACCTGCGGGTTTATCTGCTGCGATTAAAATTCGTCAATTAGCGATTGAAAACAACCTACCTGACCTTTCAGTCTGTGTGGTTGAAAAAGGCTCTGAAGTTGGTGCGCATATCCTTTCTGGTGCTGTACTTGAACCACGTGCCATGAATGAATTGTTCCCGAACTGGAAAGAAGAAGGCGCTCCGCTGAATGTTCCTGTAACGGATGACGAAACTTATTTCTTATTATCTGATACTAAAGCACAAAAGATGCCGTATTGGATGGTTCCTAAATCAATGCACAACGAAGGGAACTATGTCATTTCTCTTGGTAACGTTGTTCGTTGGTTAGGTCAAAAAGCTGAAGAATTAGAAGTTTCTATTTTCCCTGGTTTTGCTGCATCTGAAGTACTTTATCATGAAGATGGTACTGTAAAAGGCATCCAGACAGGTGATATGGGTATTGGCAAAAATGGTGAGCCAACACACAACTTTACTCCTGGTTATGAACTTCATGCGAAATATACTTTATTCGCTGAAGGTTGCCGTGGTCACCTCGGTAAGCGTTTAATTGCTAAATACAACTTAGATAAAGATGCTGATCCACAACATTATGGTATTGGTATCAAAGAACTTTGGGAAATCGATCCTGCAAAACACAAGCCTGGTCTTGTAATGCATGGTGCGGGTTGGCCTTTGTCTGAGACAGGTTCTGCAGGTGGTTGGTGGTTATATCACGCTGAAAATAACCAAGTTACTTTGGGTATGATTGTAGACTTATCTTACGAAAACCCTCACATGTATCCATTCATGGAAATGCAACGTTGGAAAACACACCCAACGATTAAGCAATTCCTAGAGGGTGGTAAGCGTATTTCTTACGGCGCGCGTGCGGTAGTGAAAGGTGGTTTCAACTCTTTACCTAAACTAACATTCCCAGGCGGTTGCTTGATCGGTGATGATGCTGGTTTCTTGAACTTCTCAAAAATCAAAGGCTCACACACTGCAATGAAGTCAGGCATGTTATGTGGCGAGGCTGTATTTGAAGCTATCGCTGCTGGTGTAGCAAAAGGTGGTGATCTTGCCATTGCTCGTGTACTTGAAGGCGTTGATCATTTTGCTAAAGAGTTAACTGCTTATACAGATAAATATAACAACTCTTGGTTAAAAGAAGAGTTATATCAAGCGCGTAACTTTGGTCCAGCGATGCATAAGTTTGGTACATGGATTGGTGGTGCGTTCAACTTTATTGACCAAAATGTCTTTAAAGTACCATTTACATTACATGACTTAAAACAAGACTTTGCTGCACTTAAAACTGTAGATGCGTCAACATTCAAACCTAACTATCCGAAAGCTGATGGTAAGTTAGTATTTGATCGTTTATCTTCTGTCTTTATTTCAAATACTGTACACGAAGAGAATCAACCAGCTCACTTGAAGCTGACTGATCCATCTATTCCAGTCAACGTAAACTTACCAAAATGGGATGAGCCTGCTCAACGTTATTGCCCTGCTGGTGTTTATGAAGTGATGGAAAATGATGACGGTTCTAAACGCTTCCAAATCAACGCTGCGAACTGTGTACACTGTAAGACTTGTGATATTAAAGACCCATCACAGAACATTACATGGGTAACGCCAGAAGGTGGCGGTGGTCCAAACTACCCGAATATGTAATTTTTAATTTGTGCTGAAACTCAGTTTTTAGTACGAATTAAGCTAAGAAAGCCTCATGAAATATGAGGCTTTCTTATTTTAATCTTTCTGTTTTTCATCAAATTTTTTATATTGTTTTGATAACAAACTTAAGCTCTTCATCTGCTTGCCAAAACGTCGACACGAACTACACATCACCACATGAAACTGTAAAGCACTCATTTCTTTGAAGTTCAGTGTCCGATCTTGTTTTTCTGAAAGCAATTGGGTCGCTTCTCGGCACGTCAACATGAACAATCCTCCTGAAGTAACCATTTGTTTTCTAAGCACTCACGTAGTCTGGCTCGACTGCGATACATTAGAACGTTCAAGTTTGAGATACTTAGCTCTAATTTCTCACAGATTTCATCTGAACTAAGTTCTATCATTTCCCGCAACATAAACACTTGTGCATACTTTGCTGGTAAATGATTCAAACAGGTATCGAAAATCATCCAAAAATCTTGCTGCTCCATCATTTCCTCAGGATTCAACCATGCTTTTGGTCTTTCTGATTTTTGCCAATGCCCTGAAGCATCAAACAACTCATCCACGCTTCGCTCATTTTCTTCCGTATCAAACAATTCAGACATACTGACTAAACGTTGCTTCTGACGAATTAGATCAACAATTTTATTTTTTAAAATAGCGAATACCCATGTTTTAAATGCAGAGCGACCAGAAAAAGAACCTGAATGTTGTAAAGCACTGACTAAAGCTTCTTGCACAACATCCTCAGCTTGATGAAATGAAGAAAGTTGCAATACTGCAAATTTCATCATTTGTTGTCGTAGTTCTATCAGAAAATCATCGTTATACAGTTGCTGCGATGCATTAGCATTCGATGTTGTCATTTCAGGCATCGCGTTTCTCACTGTGCTAGTCTGGTTTGTATAACAATTCTAAGCGGATCAAATCTTCTGCAAGTTCATCCAGTTGAGTATTCACTTCACTGAACGATAGATCAGGAATTATTTGCTGGATAAACTCAGCGAGTGCTATTCGCGGCAATGGTTGTTGTGCTAATTGCTCAATTAGATAAGCTGCTAATGGAGTCAATATTTCAACACAAACCCGATGATGTTTGTTTCGCCAAACCATGATGGCACTTGGAGCGGGATCTATGTTAATTTGATTGATTGACCACTGGTAAACAGGATATTGATACACCAACACCCAAACTTGTGTAGTCAGCTGCCAATTTAATTCGGCATTCAAAGTAACATCTTCAATTTCAAGTGTATCCAAGTACAGTTCAAGCCATTCGTATTGCAATAGCTCAGCAAGCCACGGATATTCAAATAAAATAGGATGCTGCTTTTCTGTGAGAAACTCTCTGAATTGCAACGAGATATCGTTATAAAGCGGAGACTGATTCTGAGATTCTCGAAAAAAATCCACCAGTAACTGTTGCCATTGCTGCTCAGGCAATAAAGATCGAGCCACCGGATAAACCAAATTGATAAATGAGCAAACATTGTTGAACAACAGTTCTCGATAAACTTGCATACGATCCAAAGCAAAAGGCACTGCTTTTACTGAATTTGGATCACGCAGCCAGTTACAAAAATCATGTTGGGTCTGCTGAAAAGTATGCTCATTCATACTCATACATTCACCCCATCGACCAAATTCTGGCTCATTGGGATTAGTGTATGTTGATTTGAATATTGATGCTGTAACTGCTGAATCTTATTCAATTCACTCTGAAGTTGCTGCCATGTTGGGATATTAAAATCGCGCTCTAATAACGTTGGTTTCACACCACAAACCTGATATGTGTATTCCAACAATGCCCAAACGGGATCACATACTTCAGTACCATGAGTATCAATGAGTAAATCTGTACTCACCTGTTCATGCCCTGCTATATGTAAATAACGAATACGTTGTTTCGGCATAGATTCAATGAAAGCATAAGCATTTGCTTGGTGGTTGATACTATTTACATAAACGTTATTCACGTCCAACAATAATTCGCAATCTGCTTGTGTGATGACTTCACGGACAAAGTCTGCCTCGGACATTTCAGCATTCGGCATAAGATACGTAGAAACATTTTCTAATACTAATCTTCGCCCTAAAATATCTTGAACTTGAGAAATTCGTTCCACTACATACTTCACAGCAGCTTCAGTCATTGGGATAGGCAAGAGATCGTATAAATAGCCACCATCATTGGTATAACTCAGATGTTCCGAATAAATCTCGACTTGATAAGCATCTAAGAATTTTTTGATTTGATGAATAAAATCAATATTTAAGGGATGAGGACCACCAATCGACAAAGATAGTCCGTGACAAATTAATGGAGATTTTTCTACACACTGAGCTAGAAGTTTCGCATGTCGA
>Ga0154420_1049_pt3 | contig 20369 bp, 20 predicted proteins | sample RifGroC1_FD_115924 | JGI IMG/M metagenome (GOLD analysis project Ga0154420, IMG submission 115924) | Acinetobacter sp. GWC1_38_13
AAGCATATTATGCATGAAGAAAGAGGTTTAAAACCTGTTGGTGATATTTCTGATCGCTTAAAAGTTCCTACACAGCTCAAGAACTTGGCGCTTATCGTTTGTAAAGAACATTTAAAATGTCACCAAGCCAAAAACCTTAAACCTGGCACGCTATGGCGCTTATTACAACGTTTAGATGTATTACGCAAACCTGAGAAGGTTCAGGCATTTGTACAGGCATGTGAATGTGATGCCAAAGGTCGTTTAGGTTTAGAGAATCGCCCCTATCCACAAGCACAATACATCTTAGATGCGATGGAAATTGTGAGAAAAATACGTGCTCAAGATTTACCGCCAGATATTCAAGGTGTTGAAATAGGTGAAATGTTGATTCAATATCGCATTGATGCTTTGGCTAAATTTAAAGAACAGCATGATGAGCCATCATCTGCATCATAATTTTTGCATAAAAAAAACCCAGTCAAAAGTGACTGGGTTTTTTTATTTTACTGATTCAATAAAAATTATTGAGCAGCAGCAGCTTGAGCAGCAGCAACTTCATCAGCAAAGCTCATTTCAGCTTTCTTCTCAATACCTTCGCCTACTTCGAAACGAACGAATTGAGCTACAACTGTACCAGTTGCTTTTAATACATCAGCAACTTTCTTGTCGTTGTCGATAACATACATTTGACGATCAAGAGCAACTTCGTTCAAGTACTTTTCTACTGAACCAGTTACCATTTTCTCAACGATGTTTGCTGGCTTGCCAGATTCTAACGCTTTCGCTTCAGCAATTTCTTTCTCTTTAGCGATTAAGTCAGCTGGGACAGCTTCAGCATTAACTGCAACTGGGTTGAACGCAGCAACGTGCATTGCAATACCTTTACCAGTATCTGCATCACCTGTATAAGAAACAACAACACCGATTTTTAAACCGTGCTTGTAAACAGCTAAGTTTTCGCCTTCAACGATTTGTGCACGACGAACTTGGATGTTTTCACCGATTTTTTGAACAAGCGCAACACGAGCTTCTTCTACAGTAGCACCGTCTTCAAGCTTAAGTTCAGCAATTTTTGCTGCATCAGTTTCACCAGCAGCAAGAGCAGCTGTAGCAACTTTGTCAGAGAAGTTTTTGAAGTTGTCGTCTTTAGCAACGAAGTCAGTTTGACAGTTAACTTCAACAAGAATCGCTTTGTTACCGTTTTGAATGATCGTGATCGCACCATCAGCAGCAATGTTACCAGCTTTTTTAGCTGCTTTTGCTTGACCTGATTTACGAAGGTTATCAATTGCAAGTTCGATGTCGCCGTTTGCTTCTGTTAATGCTTTTTTGCATTCCATCATTGCAAGACCAGTACGGTCACGTAATTCTTTTACCATGCTTGCAGTAATTGCAGTCATGTTGATCTCCTAAATCGGTAGAAAATAAATCTGTTCAACAAAAACGGCCCAAAGAAACTCTGGACCGTTTGCAATCTCGACGCTTTAATTTGCCACCATTACATGTCGCAAAAATGACAAGCTTGCGTCAAAACGCATTAAGCCTCAGAAGCGTCTTTCGCAGCGTCATCGCCTTTTGCTTGAGCGTTCGCTTGTGATTGAGCGTATTCTTTACCAGCAATGATAGCGTCAGCCATAGCTGAAGCGTATAACGTTACTGCACGGATCGCATCATCATTACCAGGAATAACGTAATCTACGTTATCTGGGTTTGAGTTTGTATCAACGATACCGATTACAGGAATACCTAAGTTTTTAGCTTCTTTGATTGCAATCGCTTCGTGGTCAACATCGATTACAAATAATGCGTCAGGTAAACCACCCATGTTCTTAACGCCGCCTAAAGCACGTTCAAGCTTGTCCATCTCACGAGTACGCTCTAAAGCTTCACGTTTAGTAAGCTTAGCAAAAGTACCATCTTGAGATTGAGTTTGAAGATCTTTTAAACGGTTGATAGATTGGCGAAGAGTTTTCCAGTTCGTCAACATACCACCTAACCAACGGTGATCTACATATGGTTGACCAGCACGTTGAGCTTGTTCACGGATGATGTTAGAAGCAGCACGTTTCGTACCAACGAATAATACTTTGTTCTTTTTGCTCGCCAAGTTGTTAACGAAGTTCAATGCATCATTTAACGCAGGAACAGTGTGCTCAAGGTTGATGATGTGAATTTTGTTACGCGCGCCAAAAATGTATTGACGCATTTTTGGGTTCCAGAAACGAGTTTGGTGACCAAAGTGTGCGCCTGCTTGAAGAAGGTCGCGCATGCTTACGTTGTAATCTGCCATTTTCTTTACCTTAAAGTTTGGGTTAGGCCTCCATATATCCGCATTCTCCACCTATTGCTAGGCACCCAGAGTAATGTGACGATATATGTGCGGATTTTGTATAACTACTTATCAATTTTTCAAACCACTTCTTATTTAGAAAATAGTCACGAAAAGCATTTGATAAAATAGGCGGCTATTTATACCATAGACGCTTGCGAATTACCAAAAGTTTTTAGAGATCATGAACACGACTTATACAGCTCCTCGTCGATTAATCAAAACCCCCGATGAAATTGAAAAAATGCGCATCGCGGGGAAATTGGCGGCTGAAGTTTTAGACATGATTAAACCGCATATTAAAGCGGGAGTGAGTACTTTAGAACTCGATACAATCTGTCGCAATCATATTGAAAATGTACAAGATGCTATTCCTGCTTGTGTAGGTTATGGTGCAGCTCCAGGTCGACCTGCATTTCAACATTCAATTTGCACATCTGTTAACCATGTCGTTTGTCATGGTATTCCATCTGAAAATAAAATTTTAAAAAACGGCGATATTCTAAATATTGATGTCACAGTAATCAAAGACGGTTATCACGGCGATACCAATATGATGTATATCGTAGGTGGTGAGACGTCTATTTTGGCAAACCGTTTGTGTCAGGTTGCACAAGAAGCTATGTATCGTGGTATGGCGACTGTACGTGATGGTTCTTATTTAGGTGATATCGGACATGCTATTCAACAATATGTTGAGTCTGAGCGTTTTAGCGTAGTTCGAGAATATTGTGGTCATGGTATTGGAAATGTGTTCCATGATGAACCACAAGTTCTACACTATGGACAAAAAGGTACAGGAATGCGTTTAGAGGCTGGCATGACCTTTACTATTGAACCAATGGTGAACGCTGGCGTTTGGCAAACAAAATTATTAGGTGATAAATGGACTGTTGTCACAAAAGATCATAAATTGTCTGCTCAATACGAACACACCATCTTAGTGACTGAGACTGGAATTGAAGTATTGACAGCTCGCCCTGAAGAAGATCTTTCACGTTTTCAATAATTCATTTTTAAGGGTGGGTACTTAAGTACCCACCCTTTTTAGCGTAAAAATCACTCAATTTTAATCTAATTACTACAATTTTTTTCATAGTTATAATAATTATAAATTCTATCTATACAAATTCTGCATAAAAAAACGTTATGGTGAGCGCAAGAAAAATCCTTACAAACTTTAGGACATGGAGTCCCAAGATGATGAAGAAGTCATTTGCATGCCTGATTACAACAGGTTTATGTGCCCTTCCTACACTTACTTTTGCAGATTCACCATATTTTAGCCTCAAAGATGGAGATGGGTTTAAGCGCTTCTCTATTTCAGCTGGTCCCCTATATGTAAAACCAACGGGTAAAGGACAACCTATACGTGTAAATACCTCTGTTGCAGAGGGAACCAAAACCAAAGTTGGAGATGTCAAAGGCGATTCTGTATTAGACGCGATTGATGAATCACAACCAGAAGCTACAGCTAAAAAAGCTATATTAAAAGGCGTTCTTGATCTAGAAAGAAATACACTCCTTAATTTGGGTAAAGAAGGTATTGTCTCTTATAAAGGTGATGATGGAGCACAGTACCTCAGAGCGAGCACTGCAGGTACAGCAGAAATCAATGGTTTATCTTCATGGGAAAATCAAGGTACAGGTCTTGAAGCCGATGATGTTCTAACCTTAGGGATCATGACAAGTTATCATTTTACAGATAATCTGTCGTTGGAAGTTAAAGCTGGTATCCCTCCTAAAGTAGATATTCAAGGTAAAGGAAAAATTTATGCACCTTTAACAGGGATCGCTACTCCAGAAGGATTAGGTGTAGTAGTTGGTGATCTTCCATTAAAGAAAGATATTTTCATTACGGACTTAGAAGCCCATAAAAAGACATCTTCCGCACGTGCTTGGACACCTGCATTCGAACTCCAATACCGCTTTGGAAAAACCGGTATAAATAAATTTAGACCATATGTTGGTTTAGGGCTCATGTATGCTTACTTCAGTGAACTAGAAATGAACCCAGACTTGGAAAAAGATCTTGTCAATGCTGGTCATATGATTGTCAATATTAAAGACGGTAAAGCTGGCGCAGCTCTAGACCAGAAAAAAAGCTCAGGAAATCCAAAAGTTAAGTTAGATGCTTCAGATACTTTTGCTCCTGTAGCAACTGTTGGTTTTACCTATGATTTTAATGAAAAATGGTACGCTGTAGGCTCTGTATCTTATGCTCACTTAAGTACTGATGCTACTATTACTGTGAATGATTCAAAATATGGGAAATTAATTAAAGCCAAAGCAGATATCGAAATTAATCCTATTTTAGGTTATGCAGGTATCGGCTACCGTTTCTAATCTTTTCTTTTTATCAAAGCAGCTTCGGCTGCTTTTTTTCGATCGCTATGTTTTTAATCAAACTGTATAAAAATGATGCACCATTTAAAAACAACTCATTCAATATTGCCTTACAGTTGCTATCACATTTCCTGTTTTTAAAATTTAAGCAACTGCCCACTCGGAATCTATAACAATAGAATAATTAATTTTCGCGATTTAAATTAGAATTTTAAATTGTTCTTTTGGTTAAATATTTTTATTGGCACATCCCTTGCATACTTCATAACATACAGAATCAATGTCGATTCAAAAAAATTTGTTGGCGGCCAATGATGTCCGTTCTGTTCGGTTTGTAAGCATAAGCATTTGGCTTACAAAGTAATATTTCGTTCAGTTCAGGAGAAGGCTATGTCTTCAAATATGAATTTAGATGCAAAAAAAGCGACTGAAATAAAATTATTCAGCTTTTCCACTCCTGCGATGCGCGCCTTCCATATGACATGGCTTGCATTTTTCGTGTGTTTCTTCGCATGGTTTGCATGTGCGCCATTAATGCCAGTCATTAAAGGGGAATTTAATTTAACCAAAGATCAGATTGCAAATATCAATATTGCGGCTGTTGCCATCACTATTCTGATTCGCCTAATCGTTGGTCCACTTTGCGATAAGTACGGACCTCGTAAAACATACACTGCATTATTAATCTTGGGCAGTATCCCAGTATTCGGTGTTGCAGCAGCAAATACCTATGAGTCGTTCCTTTTCTTCCGCCTTTTAATTGGTGCAATTGGTGCGAGCTTCGTTATCACTCAATACCATACTAGCGTTATGTTTGCGCCTAACGTTGTCGGTACAGCAAATGCAGCATCTGCAGGTTGGGGAAATGCAGGTGGTGGTGCAACACAAGCAATCATGCCGTTAATTCTCGGTGCAATTGTGATGTTTGGTGTAGAACAAGCAATGGGCTGGAGAATTGCACTGCTTGTACCTGGCATTATGATGGTAATTGTTGGTGTACTTTATTGGAAACTTACTCAAGACTGTCCACAAGGTGATTTCAAAGAATTACGTGCGAACGGTGTCGAAGTTGGTAGCGGTAAAAAAGGTGGAATGGCGATTTTAATGCAGGCAGCACGTAACTACCGCGTTTGGATCCTATTTGTCTCTTATGCAGCATGTTTCGGTATCGAAATCTTCATTCATAATATTGCAGCAATGTACTACGTCGACCACTTCAACATGGGTTTAAAAGAAGCAGGTTTAACTGCGGGTATCTTTGGTCTTCTCGCACTATTCGCTCGTGCACTTGGTGGTATCGTATCAGATAAAGTGGCACTTACTAAAGGATTAGATGGTCGTACAAAAGTTTTATTCATCCTGATTTTACTTGAAGGCTTGTTCCTCATTTTATTCTCTCAAATGAATACAATTGGTTTGGCAATCATCACGATGACTGTGTTTGCATTATTTACACACATGTCATGCGGTGCGACATATGCCTTAGTACCATTTATTGATCGTAATGCACTTGGTGGCGTGGCAGGTATTATTGGTGCAGGCGGAAATGTGGGTGCAGTCGCAGCAGGTTTCTTATTAAAAGGCTTACTTGATGTTCAAACTTGTTTGATGATTTTGGGATGCCTTGTGACTGTAGCTGCATTCACTGTCGTTCTCATTCGCTTCTCAGTTGAACACAAAGACAAAGAAAAAGAATTATATGAACAAGCTTTGCTTGAGCGTAATTTAACAACCTAAATGCATACTTTTAGAGGATGAGGCTTTCTCATCCTCGCTCTCTCCAAATTCAAATACTTTATTAAGGATACTGCGATGAATAAATTTTCGTATTCATTAATCACGCTTGCATGTTTATCTACCCTTACTTCAGCATCAGATGATTTTTTCTCTCAAACAAAACTTAGCTTAGATACTCGCTTACGTTACGAGCTTGTTGATCAAGACAATATGCTCAAAAATGCTGATGCATGGACATTACGTATTCGTCCTGCAATCCAAACGGGTTCATGGTACGGTCTAAGTGCATTCGTTCAAGGTGAAGGTACAGTCGAGATTAATGATGAATTTAATAGCACTCGAAATAGTCAAACTCAATACAGCACTGTTCCTGATGCTGAAAACTTGCAACTCAATCAAGCGTATTTAAAATATGTTTACAACCCTAATTTTGATTTAACCGTAGGTCGTCAAACAATTAATTTAGATAATCAACGTTTTGTAGGTACAGTTGCTTGGAGACAGAATGACCAAACCTTTGACGCTGTAAGTTTGAACTATAAACCTTGCAAAGAATTTGGATTATTTTATTCATATATTGATCAAGTCAATACAATTTTTGGTAGTGAAGAACCTGAGCCTAAGTTCATTCAAGCCCAAGCGAGTAAACAAGAAAGTAAAATTCATTTGATTCAAGCCAAAATGAATTACACCCCTCTTTTAAATGCTGTGGTTTATGGTTATTTGATGGACTTTGAAGATCTTGCTGCATGGTCAAATCAAACCTATGGTTTGAGAGTGACAGGTAAGAAAAATGACTTCAAATATTCAGCAGAATATGCAAATCAAACAGAATATGCAGACCAACCAACAGATTATGATGCTGACTATTATGCTCTTGAGCTGGGTTACAATATATCGAGTCAATCAACAACTATTGGGGACATTTCGATTGGTTATGAAGTTCTTGGTAGTGATGATGGAAAAATTGCATTCCAAACACCATTAGCAACCAAACATAAATTTAATGGTTGGACGGATATGTTCTTAACGACGCCTGCCAATGGTTTGAAAGACTTGTACATCACATCTAACTTTAATATTTTCAGCAAAGGGAAACTGGGGACGGAATTGCATCAATATCGAAGCGAGGAAAAGAATATAGATTACGGTCAAGAATATTCAATTTCTTATAGCCATACCCTACCAATCAAAGGTTTATCTGCTCTAGTAAAATATTCAGACTATCAAGCAAATGATTTTGGTGCTGATACACAAAAATTATGGTTACAGGTCGATTATAAATATTGATCAACAACCATTCACTTTAATCCAGTGAAATTGAATGCATTTAATCATTTCATTTGATTCACTTTATTAACCAAGTTGCAGAAATTGAAAAGGTTAAGTTGCGATGAAATGTCATCAAAGCATCAAAAAACTGTCATCAAAACATAAGAATTGACTGGTTAAATGAAAAATAAAAAAGCTTAAAAAACTGAAAAGCTTGCTGATTGACCTTCAGCAAGCTTTTTTCTTTGATTAACGTTTTGGTAATGGTATGTACTGTGACTGAGCATTTTGTTGAACTTTTCGCTCACCAACTTTCACTTGCAGCGTTTGTTGTTTTCCATCACGCTCAACGATCACATTAATGATGCTTTCAGGTGCTTGTAATGCAACATAATTAATTAAGTGAGATGCGGATGTAATCTGCTCATTATTCACTTGAATAATTTTATCATTACGCTTCACCCCTGCTTCATCCGCAGGTCCACCACGTAAAACATCGGCAACAACAACACCTACAGATTTGGCTGCTAATACATCTTGCTCGACAGTGTTCGGAATTAAGCTAATACCTAACCAACCACGCACAACACGTCCATCTTTCAAAATTGAATTTAGAACTTGTTGGCAGACATTTGCAGGAATCGCAAAACCAATTCCAAGTGATCCACCTGATTGCGAGAAAATAGCGGTATTTACACCGATCAAGTTACCAGCGACATCAATTAATGCACCGCCAGAGTTACCTGGGTTAATTGCAGCATCTGTTTGAATAAAGTCTTCGTAAGTATTAATACCAAGATCAGAACGACCCGTGGCAGAGATAATCCCTTGAGTCACGGTTTGCCCTACACCAAATGGATTACCAATTGCAAGAACGACATCACCTACCTCATTACCACTCAATTTGAATGGCAATACAGGAAGCTTATCCAACTCAATCTTGATCACAGCTAGATCTGTATCAGGGTCAGTGCCAATCACTTTCGCTTCTGCACGACGACCATCATGCAAAGCAACCACAATATGTTCAGCCTGAGCGATTACATGATTATTCGTCAGAATATAACCGTCTGCACGAACGATTACTCCAGAACCTAAACTATTTTCATTCTGTGGTTGTTGTGGCATTTGATTACCAAAAAACTCACGAAATACAGGATCATTGAGCAATGGATGATTCAACTGTTTGACTTTTTGTGTAGTAAAAATATTGACTACAGCAGGTGCAGCAACTTTAACTGCAGCACTATATGAAACAACGCCACCAGCTCGTGTCGTATCAATCAGAGGTTCAACTTTTTCAGCAGGCATTTTTACACCATCAGCTGCAACTGTTGGTTTAGGTTGATGAAATCTCTGCCAAGCCAGAAAACTAAATATAACAAGAATGAGTAATACCCAAGGTAACCATGTAAATGCACGGCGCACGTCTATTATCCTCTAGGCGAAATTAGTTTATGAGTAAGTAAAATATTGATGAACTAGAAATTTCTATCATTGTAAAGTAAATACCTTAAAATCAATGCAAAAGTTAAAAAAGTTTTGTCTAGCTTTAGTTACATTTAAAAATATGTTTTTATTATTCACAATGAGAGTGTTAACAATCTGAGGATAAGCATGGCTAATTTGCATGAAATTGTGCAATGGTGTAATCAAACTTTAAAAACCAACGAATTTAAAGACTATGCTCCTAACGGCTTACAAATTGAAGGTCGAACTGAAGTTAATAAAATTCTTTGCGCTGTCACAGCATCTGAAGACGCAATTGATGCAGCAATTGAGCAAAATGCAGATGTTTTGCTCGTACATCATGGTTACTTTTGGAAGGGCGAACCATATCCAATCACAGGAATGCGCGGTAATCGAATTAAGAAATTAATCCAAAATAATATCTCTTTAGTGGCTTACCATTTACCTTTGGATTCACATCCCACGCTTGGTAATAATGCCGCAATTGCAGATTTAATTGGTTTAAACCATTTGGAAGCTTTGGATCCATTTGAAAAGCATCCAATTGGCAATATTGGCTACCTAGAAAGTCCACTAAGCCCTGAACAGTTCAAAGAAAAGTTAAAAAATATTTTTGATTTTAATATTCTCCATTTACCTTGCAGCAAGAACACTATTCACAAGGTAGGTTTTTGTACTGGAGGCGCTCAAGACTTCATTGCAAAAGCAGCTGAAGCCAATTGTGATGCATACATATCTGGTGAAGTCAGCGAACGCACTTTCTACGAAGCAAAAGAGCAAAACATCCATTATTTTGCATGTGGTCACCATGCAACAGAACGTTATGGCGTTCAACGTTTAGCTAAGGCAATCGCAACACAATTTTCAGTAGATACAGATTATTTTGAGTTAAACAATCCGATTTAATTAAATTGAATAATCCGATTTCATTTATCGTTTTTAATTGAACCTTTATTGTATATCGTTCTTTAAAAGACTGCCCTATTGTGTTTGGAATCATTTACAATAGAGCCACTTAACGTAAAACCCAGCAATTGCAAGGATTGGAACATGACAACCATTACTTTACCTGCACTTCCATATGGCTATGATGATTTAGCTCCGCATATTACTCGCGAAACTTTAGAATACCATCACGATAAACATCACAATACTTATGTTGTTAACTTAAACAACTTAATCAAAGGCACAGACCTTGAAGGTAAATCTTTAGAAGAGATCATCAAAGCATCTGCTGGTGATGCTTCTAAAGCAGGAATTTTCAACAATGCTGCTCAAGTATGGAACCATACATTCTACTGGAACAGCATGAAGCCAAACGGTGGTGGTAAACCAACTGGCGCGATTGCTGCAAAAATCGAAGAAGCTTTTGGTAGCTATGAAAAATTTGCAGAAGAATTCACTGCTGCTGCAACAACTCAATTCGGTTCAGGTTGGGCTTGGTTAGTTGCTGATGAAGTTAACGGTAAATTATCAATTACTAAAACTTCAAACGCAGATACTCCACTTGCACACGGTCAAGTTGCAGTATTAACAATTGACGTATGGGAACATGCTTACTACATCGATTTCCGTAACTTACGTCCAAAATACATTGCTACTTTCTTAGAAAGCTTAGTGAACTGGGACTACGCTAACGCTAAATTAGCTGGTCAGCCAGCTGGTGTAGAGAAATAATTTTTTATTTCTTGCGTAAAAACTGCCCATCTCGGGCAGTTTTTTTATTTATCCAATCATAAAAGAATAATTATCAAGCAAACAATTCATTTTATTTACTATTCTTGTTGACGCATCTGAAATTCATCCCTAAAATGCGCATCAGATTCTCCAATAGCTCAGTCGGTAGAGCGACGGACTGTTAATCCGCAGGTCCCTGGTTCGAGCCCAGGTTGGAGAGCCAAAATTCTAAAAAGCCCTGATTTGATCAGGGTTTTTTTATTGTCAATGCTTTAATTTATTGTCATCCCTGTTGTAACTCTATTTAGTTTTTATGTTGCATCTCGTATATGTTTTAGCCCTGCGTCCTTTTCAACCCTATAATAAAAAACGATGGTCATATTAAGGAAAACCATGTTGAAGAAACTACTTCTCAGTTTATTATTCTTATGCAGTCCAGTCATGGCTGCACAAACAACATGGTATGCAGGCTCGACTTATAAGGGTACTGTGACTGTCCCTATTGAAAATGGGCCAAATGTGGTCTGGAAGTGTAATGGTAAAGTTTGTAGCATGTCTGGGCCCTGGGGCAATGACCTGTCTCTGGACTCCTGTCAAAATCTGGTTTTGCGTATTGGCAAGATTAGCTATTATAAAAATTCAGTGGGAGCAAGCTGGACAGCGCATTCGTCCCAATTAGCCCAATGCAATCAGGTTGTACGTTAATATAGCGATTTTAAGCACTTAACAGTTTATTATTTACACTGATTTTACTTGACTATAAACGTCTTGCCCCCTAAAATTCACTCCAGATTCTCCCATAGCTCAGTCGGTAGAGCGACGGACTGTTAATCCGCAGGTCCCTGGTTCGAGCCCAGGTGGGAGAGCCAAAATTCTAAAAAGCCTATATCATTGATGTAGGCTTTTTTATTTCCCCCAATTCTGTCAAATAAAATCAGTTTTCATTTCCTTATCGCTAAAATCTAGAAAATGATGATAAAAAATACAATTAAATCAATATTTAAATTTTTTAGCTTAAACTCACTTGACCTACATCTGCTTCATGCATAGAATGCCTACCTAGATTCTCCCATAGCTCAGTCGGTAGAGCGACGGACTGTTAATCCGCAGGTCCCTGGTTCGAGCCCAGGTGGGAGAGCCAAATTCTAAAAACCCGCTCACTTTGAGTGGGTTTTTTATTAACTATTTGATTTGAATATGCTGGACTTTCTTCAAACTATTTTCCTAGTTATTGGATGCATAAGTAGTATTATTCTTCTTGTTAGCTTTGTTCCTTTTTTTCTACCTAAACAAAAATTCTTTCCTCGATCAGTCATTAGTTCATTTGAAACTCAAATGTTCCTTCGATTAAAACAAGCCTTCCCCCACTACCACGTTCTGACTCAAGTGGCTTTTAGTGCATTAATTACTAGTGATCATTATAAAATTCGAAGCAAATTTAATCGTAAAGTTACCGACTTCGTGCTACTCAATAAAGATATGAAAGTTGTTGTGATTATTGAATTAGATGATCCGAGTCATCTCGGAAAAGAGCAGGAAGACAAACAAAGAGATCAAATGTTACAAGAGGCAGGCTATGATGTCATTCGCTATACTGAAATTCCATCCATAAAACAATTACAGATGGATATTCGTTCTTAAAAACAATGGTACAAGCATTTATTCAGCATTCTTAGCTTGTTCAGCATTTTTTTGATCTTCAAACTTCTTTGCAATCTCAGCACGTTGTTGATCATATTTACGTTTTGTTTCTGCATCACTTCTTGCTGCAATAAAAGCCATACCAACAATAAATATTGGTATCAATAAACCCAAAGCCATTAAACCCCATGGGATTTGCTTTTTTTCAACTGAATTCTGACTCATAGTATTCAAAATGCGCTATCAAAATCGATGCAACAATATAACAAAAAATAGCCTTACTGATGAGACTCTTTTTTGATTTACAAGTTCTACAATCTAATCACCATATCGTTGAATAATTAAGAACTCACGCCTGTACACTGCGAGTCTTTGCTTGCATCAATTTTCGCAGGATCAATTACCACATTTGTCTTAGCAGGCATTTTCGCTTGAATAAAGTTATAAATATCTAAGTTTTTACATACAATCGCTTGGGTATGTGTTGCATTAAGTACAGGTTTTAATTCCACCTCATCAGAACCTAATGCCTATAAATTAGCTACCAATGCCTGAGTCACTGAGAAAGGAACGTTAGTGTCAGCTGTACCTTGTACAACTAAGACAGGCTTATCAATTCGCTTAGTTCCAGGCTGGTTATCTACCAAAAACTTCTGAACGGTTGGATTGGTTTTAAAATTGTTTGTATCTAATCCAGGGTAATCCATCACTTTTTTATCTGGATTATCCGTCATAAATTTGATGATATCTGCTTTAAACTTCTCGATGAGGCTTGCACTTGGGTCACTTTCATTATCAAGACATAAACCATTTTCACCTGTTGTACCTTCAGCAAACTCTGCTAATGATTTAGCGCGATCTTGGAAAATATCTCGATAATCAAATCTTGGTTCATATGCTTTGATACCAACACCCGTTAAAGCAGCGTATGCCAGTAGCGTTGCGTAAGAATCTACAGACACACGATTGACTAACGGAACATTATTGGCTACTTCTGCCTGCTCGATGTTTGCCAATGCAGCTGGAGCGACTTCAAGAATAATCTTACCTAAACTTGAAGCTGGTGCTCCAGCAACCGCCCCTTTATAAGATACATCAGCATTTGCATATTCAGCTGTACCAATAGAAGCTTGCCCACCTTGTGACTGCCCTACTGACATCCATGCACCATTTAATTGGGTGCCATAACGATCTTTAACCGCTTGCATCGCTGAGATAGCAGATTTTGCTTCACTTGCTAAATTAAGATAAGGATGGATACCAGCCGTTCCCAAACCCTCGTAATCAGGTGCAACCACCACATAACCAGCAGCAAGTAGGGTTTCAGCTAAAATTCTAAAACGCGGATTAAGCACATTATTACTAGGAGCACAGCTATCAGCGACTCCCACTGTTCCATGTTCCCATACCACTACACGATAACCATCGCTTGGTGCAGCAACCTTAGGAAACATAACCATCGCAGTCGCTTTTGCTGTTTTACCCTGAACATTAGTCATGTTATAGGTCATAACTTTGATCGATGCTGCAAAAGTCAAATTATCTTTTGAATAGCTACTTTCTGAAATATATGTTTTATCTTTATTGCTGCTTGAATAACCATCATTACTGTCATTACACGCAAATAGAAATAAAGCAGAGATTGAAAAGCTAATTGCTAATCCAATTTTAGACCGTTTCATAAAATTTTCTTTTAGTCTTGTTTTTGTGTGCACGAAACTACACGCGACTTTATTAAGGCATAAAAAAAGTGCTCTACATAGAACACTTTTCAACTAATTAGTCATTTTAAACCACTAATTGTAAAAAGATTCCTAGAAAAATTATCATTCCAACCCATCTATTGTGACGAAATGCCCAAAAACAAAGTTGCGGATCCCTATCTAGAGTCTTAAATGTTTGATAAATAAAATCTCCAGCAACAACAATCAATCCAGCTATTCCAAAAGGTACAAGCAGACTTTCGATATACAATGCAATGCCGATCAATACCAAACTCACAAGCTGCAACACACCAATAATTTGTATATCGTAGCGACCAAATAAAATAGCCGTCGATTTGACCCCAATTTTTAAATCATATTCACGATCTGTGATCGCGTACTGGGTGTCATATGCTACAGTCCATGCCAAATTGCCAAAATAAAGCAACCAACAAGTCAAATCTGGGGTTTGCCCAACAGCGGCATACGCCATTGGAATTGACCAAGAAAATGCAGCACCGAGAAAAACTTGTGGTAGATGCGTATAACGTTTCATAAATGGATATATGAACGCTAACAATAACGCTCCAAATGACCAATAAAATGCTTCTATAGGCAAGAACAACAACAAACTTGCACTAAGCACTACCAAGGCTAAAAAAACAAATACTGCTTCCTTTGCTTTGATCACACCTGTGGCTAAAGGACGATTTTTTGTTCGTTCTACATGTGCATCTACTTTACGATCAGCAAAATCATTAATTGCACAACCTGCAGCACGCATAAATAAGCATCCCAAAGCCATGATTAGTAATATCTTAAGATCAGGTATGCCCTTAGATGCAATCCATAACGCCCACATAGTTGGCCAAAAAACCAATTCCGTACCAATCGGCTTATCAAATCTACATAGATAATAATAGGCTTCTAAACGTTGTCGCCATGTTATATGTTGCACTGTTTCCATGAGTAATCCTGAGAGTCAATGCTGTCGAATAAACTGTTCAAAAGCAGGCAAAAAAGTTTCCTGCACAATAAATTTACACCCATACCATGTATAACAACTTTGCCTAGTCCAGCCCTCATCAAGTTGAATAACACGTCGCTCACACTGAGGATCAGTTCTTTGAAATAAGAACCAACCGATTGGCTTATTGCGTATATATTTAAATATTCTTGCTTTTTTTTGTAGACTAAGAATCGGGAAAATACTTTTTGCCTTCACCCAAGGCTCTCGCTCGCTACCATATAAATGAGTTTCACGTACCCAAGCAACATGATGGTAAGGCATTAACATCCATTTACTGTCAGCAAATGTTAAACGTTGATAATGCTCTTTAATCCGTTCAACTTGAAAATCACCACTAGCAAGATCAGTAAGTTGTTGAGTTAATGAACCTGATGCGTACAACCATTTTTTTAATTCTTTAGGAATCTGCTTTGAATTTATTGTGTTTGGTCGTAAATTTCGCATGCTTGGCTCACTAAAAACATCGCATCTAGTTTACATGAATTTTTTAATAAAAAGCGTATGACTTTCAATTGAATCAAAAGCATAAAAAAAGCTCGCCGAAGCGAGCTTTTTTATTTGGGATGTATTACAAGCTGTAGTACATATCAAATTCAACTGGGTGAGTAGTCGTGTTTAGACGACGTACATCTTCAGTTTTAAGTTCAATGTAAGCATCTAACATTTCTTTAGTGAATACACCGCCTTTTAATAAGAACTCGTGATCCGCTTTAAGAGCATCAATCGCCATTTCTAAGTTGTGAGCAACTGTAGGGATTTTTGCTTCTTCTTCAGGAGGAAGGTCATACAAGTTCTTGTCAGCAGCTTCACCTGGGTGAATCTTGTTTTGAATACCATCAAGACCAGCCATTAACAATGCCGCAAAACCTAAGTATGGGTTCATTAATGGATCTGGGAAACGTGCTTCGATACGTTTGCCTTTAGGGCTAGAAACGTAAGGAATACGGATAGAAGCAGAACGGTTACGTGCTGAGTAAGCAAGCATAATCGGAGCTTCATAGTGAGGAACTAAACGCTTGTACGAGTTTGTACCAGGGTTAGTAATTGCGTTCAAAGCACGAGCGTGTTTGATTACACCACCGATGAAGAACAATGCCATTTCTGATAAACCAGCATATTCATCACCAGCAAACAAGTTCTTTCCATCTTTAGAGATAGACATATGAACGTGCATACCAGAACCGTTATCACCTACCATTGGCTTAGGCATGAAAGTCGCTGTTTTGCCATATTGGTGAGCAACGTTCCAAACTGCATATTTGAACTGTTGAACTTCGTCCGCTTTACGAACTAATGTATTGAAGCTCACACCAATTTCTAATTGGCAAGAAGCAACTTCGTGGTGATGTACTTCTACACGACCTGGACCCATGATGTCTTCAATACGTGCACACATTTCAGCACGCATGTCTTGATGTGAGTCAACTGGAGGAACTGGGAAGTAACCACCTTTCACACGTGGACGGTGACCAGAGTTACCAGCTTCGTAATCTTTACCAGTAGACCATGCAGCTTCTTCAGCGATTAGTGTATGGCGAGCGCCAGACATATCGATATCCCATTTAACTTCGTCAAAAACGAAGAATTCTGGTTCTGGACCAAAGAATGCTGTATCACCGATACCTGTAGATTTTAAATATTCTTCTGCACGACGAGCAATCGAACGTGGGTCACGCTCGTAACCTTGACCAGTAGATGGCTCAATAACGTCACAAGTAACAACAACAGTTGGCTCAGCAAAGAACGGGTCAAGAAAACCTGTTTCAGCATCTGGACGTAAGATCATGTCAGAAGCTTCAATGCCTTTCCAACCAGCGATTGAAGAACCATCGAACATTTTACCATCTTCAAATGTATCTTCATCAATCGTGTCAGCTGGGTAAGTTACGTGTTGCTCTTTACCCTTAGTATCAGTAAAGCGAAAATCGACCCATTTTGCGCCACTTTCTTTGATGAGTTGAAGGACCTTGTTCGCCATGCTCATTTGCTCCAATGAAATTTATATGCACTTGTTAAGTGCGTGTTAGTTGTTGGTGTACAATTAGCAATTATCATACCAACAATTTTAAAGCATACCTAAAACATTGAAATTCTTTGCAGAAAAAATGCTTTAAGCTCCATGTCCTATGTCTTCTATAATGTTTGCAATCGCAAATGCACCATATTCACACATTTCCATTCCAGCCCGTCCCCAAAAAAGACATAATGAACCAAAATAGTGCAGTATATGAAACAAAGAACTATTGTAGTGCTAAATTACGCCATCATTTATTAGCATAAATTGGCTTTTTATATCATTCTTTTGGAGTACATTCCAATCAATTCCACTGGACTTTCGATTCACCAACATGTTTTTTTATCAAACCTATAAATTTTAAAATAATATTGATAATTATTTGTGTGTCAAAAGCTCATTTTAAACTGACGACTTACTCGACCAAATTAGAAATATTGAACATTGAGCTTCTGTTTTTGCTATGATTATTTACCCTAACGATCTTGAACATATTTTTATATATTCTTAGTAACGGATATTGAATTGTTTTGGTCGGTCAATTGAATCCAAAAAAGCACAATAAAGTGCATATTTTCAAAAGGTTATAATCATGCTTCTAATGATTGACAATTATGACAGTTTTACTTACAACATCGTTCAATACTTTGGCGAGTTGAATCAAGAAGTAAAAGTTGTTCGTAATGATCAAGTGACATTAGAGGACATCGAACGATGGCAGCCTAAATACCTAGTGATTGGCCCTGGTCCTTGTTCACCGACTGAAGCTGGGATTTCGATACCTGCGATCAATCATTTTGCTGGAAAAATTCCATTACTAGGCGTTTGTTTAGGGCATCAAGCGATTGGACAAGCTTTTGGTGGCAATATTATCCGTGCTAAAACAGTCATGCATGGTCGTTTATCTGATATGCACCATAGTGATAAAGGTATTTTTAGTAATTTACCCTCTCCTTTTGCTGCTACTCGCTACCATTCTCTTGTGATTGAACAAGAAACACTGCCTGATTGCTTAGAAGTTACCTGCTGGACTAATCAACCAGATGGCACGATTGAAGAAATTATGGGTGTGAAGCATAAAACCTTACCTGTTGAAGGCGTCCAATTCCATCCTGAGTCAATTTTAAGCGAACATGGGCATCAGATTTTTAAAAACTTCTTGGATATTTACGCATAATCGCAAGAATCAACAAATTCTCATTCTTTAAACAGCCTATTTTATGAATAGGCTGTTTTTATTTTGAACATATAAAATCAATATAGAACTTATACACACTGGTTAAATTTTCAGCATTAAAATCAAACAAGAAACATTTATTTAGAACAATTCATTCTTTTTCAATAATTAATCAACTTTTCATTCATTTTCAGAAGGAAATTAAAACATAGGTTTCTGACAATTTAGACTCCTTTTTAATTTTTTAGATTAACTATAGTCATAGGAATGATTAAGCTTCAGGGTTACTGGATGATAGAATCTAAATATTATTTTTAGTTATCTCCCCCTGAAATACCAATCAGGATAGCCTTATTGTGAATACCTTGGTTTTATTGAATATTATTGTATTTTTCTTGCTCATGGCAGGATTGTTTTTTACTTATCGACCAGATTGGAGCCTTACAAAAAAAGTGCTCATCGGTATGGGTGTCGGTATCGTTTATGGTCTAGGATTAAAAACGATTTATGCAGACAGTCCGATTATTGCAGAGTCGGTGACATGGTTTAATTTAGTTGGTAATGGTTATGTTCAACTGTTACAAATGGTGATCATGCCACTTATTTTTATCTCGATTTTAAGTGCAGTTGTTAAACTTCATCAAACGACTTCGCTCGGTAAAATCAGTAGTTTCGTTATCGGTATTTTATTATTTACCACGGCGATTGCTGCTTTTGTCGGAATTAGTGTGACCAATTTATTTGGTTTAACTGCCGAGGGCTTAGTTCAAGGCACTCAAGAAACAGCCCGACTTGCTGCAATTCAAACTGATTATATCGGTCAAGTCACCAACCTTGATATTCCCAAGTTATTACTTTCGCTACTTCCTCAAAATCCTTTTGCTGATCTGACTGGAGTTCGTCCAACCGCAATTATTAGTGTTGTAATTTTCTCTGCTTTTTTAGGGGTTGCAGCACTTAAGCTGATGGATAAAGATCCAATCAATGGTGAGAGAATTCGGAATGGAATTGAAGCTCTACAAGCATTAATCATTAGCTTAGTTCGTTTAGTCATGCAATTTACACCGTATGGTGTATTCGCATTAATGGCAAAAATGGTTGCTACGGCAAATGTTGCTGATATCGTGAAACTAGGTGAATTTCTTATCGCGTCCTATCTGGGTCTTGCGATTATGTTCATCATCCATGCGTTGATTTTGCTATTTGTCCGTGTCAATCCCATCGAGTTTTTCAAAAAGGTTTTTCCTGTTTTAACGTTTGCTTTTACCAGCCGATCCAGTGCTGCAAGTATTCCTCTGAATATTGAAGCTCAAACAAAACAACTGGGCGTACCAGAAGGTATTGCTAGTTTTTCAGCTTCTTTCGGAGCGACCATTGGTCAAAATGGATGTGCGGGACTATATCCTGCAATGCTTGCAGTCATGGTGGCACCAACGGTTGGTATTAACCCTTTAGACCCTTTATGGATTGCTCAACTTATCGTAATTGTAACTTTAAGCTCGATTGGGGTTGCTGGTGTCGGTGGTGGAGCAACCTTCGCAGCTTTAATCGTATTGCCAGCTATGGGTTTACCCGTAACATTAGTCGCTTTACTTATCTCAATTGAGCCATTAATTGATATGGGACGCACTGCGCTAAACGTAAATGGATCTATGACAGCTGGTGTAGCAACAAGTCAACTACTCGGTGTTAGAGATACCGTGACTAAGGATTAAGATTTGTCAGGTCATAAAAGCCAATCATGCTATTTGTGATTGGCTTTTTTAGTACAAATTTTTTTAATTCAATCATTTCTATCAGAGAATTTTAACCTCTTCTCCAACTCTGATAATACCTTCTCCACGATGTAATGCATTTTGCCCCATCATGACTTTATTACCTTGTTTTCGATAAGCCAACATCGCCTGCATGACTTCAGGTTGCTTTTGACTAGTATTAAGATCAATCGTTGGAATGACACAGCGTGAGCAAGGTTTAACTAGATCAAATAC
>Ga0154420_1011_pt1 | contig 20145 bp, 15 predicted proteins | sample RifGroC1_FD_115924 | JGI IMG/M metagenome (GOLD analysis project Ga0154420, IMG submission 115924) | Acinetobacter sp. GWC1_38_13
CGTACTGTAGGTGCTGGTGTTGTTGCTAAAGTAACTGCATAAGCCCAATACTGTGTTACACTCAAATCGGAAGCTTCGGCTTTCGATTTGCTCAATAGGTCAGTAGTTCAATTGGTAGAGCGTCGGTCTCCAAAACCGAATGTTGGGGGTTCGAGTCCCTCCTGGCCTGCCACTTTTTTTAAATAAAAAAGCTTGATTCTGGCTAAGTTGTCATATAATAAGTCGCGAATTCAACGACGAGTAAAAAAATGTCGAATGATAAATCGCGTGACGCATTAAGCGACGCGCCAATCCCTCAAAGAAATAATGCAGAAGTTGTAAGTTCAGGTTCGCCATTGGATGCTGTCCTGTGGTTGGTTGCTATTGCTTTGCTAATCGGTTCTGCATTGGTAAATCAGCATTTACCTGCCTATTGGGCGCCTGCAAATGATATTTGGGTGCGCGTTGGGGTAATTTTGGCTTGTATCGTTGTCGCTTTAGGTTTATTATACGCCACCCATCAAGGTAAAGGCTTTGTGCGCTTGTTGCAAGATGCACGAATTGAACTGCGTCGAGTGACTTGGCCGACGAAACAAGAGACGATCACCACTTCGTGGCAGGTGCTCTTGGTAGTAATTATTGCATCTCTAGTGTTGTGGTGCTTTGATTATGGGTTAGGTTGGTTTATTAAGTTAATTATCGGGTAAGAGCGCCATGAAACGTTGGTATATTATTCATGCCTATTCAGGCTTTGAAAAACAAGTGTTGCGTTCGCTTAATGAACGTATTCAACGTAGCACGGTAGCTGACAGCTTTGGTGAAGTCCTAGTTCCTACTGAAGAAGTAGTTGAAATGAAGGATGGTAAGAAACGTAAATCTGAACGTAAATTCTTTCCAGGCTATGTGTTAGTCGAAATGGAAATGAATGATGATACTTGGCACATTGTAAAAGAATGTCCAAAGGTTCTTGGTTTTATCGGTGGTACGCCAGAAAAACCAGCGCCAATCACACAACGTGAAGCTGATGCGATTCTTGCTCGTGTACGTAATACTGGTGAAGCACCGCGTCCTAAGACGATGTTTGAACCAGGTGAAGAATTGCTCGTTATTGATGGTCCGTTCACTGACTTTAAAGGAGTCGTGGAGGAAGTTCAGTACGAAAAGTCACGTTTAACGTTGACGATTAATGTATTTAATCGACCAACTCAAGTTGAACTTGAATTTCGACAAGTCGAAAAAACAGTTTAATTTCAGTTGTTTGAAAAGCGCCCGATTTGATCGGGCATTGTTGTTGTAATGTTTCGGCATTACTTATTTTTTTGGGGAGCCTAACGGCGTCTGTACCCAGAGGTAATTTCAATGGCTAAGAAGATTGACGGCTATATCAAGCTGCAAGTTCCAGCTGGTAAAGCGAATCCATCTCCACCAATTGGTCCTGCTTTAGGTCAACGTGGTGTAAACATCATGGCATTCTGTAAAGAATTCAATGCTGCTACACAAAAACTTGAAGTTGGTTTGCCAATTCCTGTCGTGATCACTGTGTACAACGATAAGTCGTTCACTTTCATCATGAAAACTCCACCTGCATCTATTCTTCTTAAGAAAGCTGCTGGTATTCAAAAGGGTTCTTCTGTACCTAACAAAACTAAAGTTGGTAAGTTGACTCGTGCTCAATTAGAAGAGATTGCGACTACTAAAGAACCAGATTTAACTGGTGCTGATTTAGACGCTCGTGTGCGTACCATTGCTGGTTCTGCACGTTCTATGGGCTTGGAAGTGGAGCTATAAGACATGGCAAAGTTAACTAAACGTCAAAAAGCCATTGCTGCTGCTGTAGAAGCAAACAAAGTTTATACTTTGGAAGAAGCAGTACAAGTTCTTAACAGCCTTCCAGCTGCGAAGTTCAAAGAATCTTTAGATATCGCTGTAAACCTTGGCGTAGATCCACGTAAATCTGATCAGGTTGTTCGTGGTGCGACTACTTTACCAGCAGGTACAGGTAAAACTGTACGTGTTGCAGTATTTGCTCAAGGTGCTGCTGCTGAAGCTGCGAAAGCTGCTGGCGCTGATATCGTTGGTTTTGATGATCTTGCTGAAAGCATTCAAGGTGGAAACCTTGATTTTGACGTAGTAATTGCTGCTCCTGATGCAATGCGCGTTGTTGGTAAGCTTGGTACTATTCTTGGTCCACGTGGTTTAATGCCAAACCCGAAAGTGGGTACGGTTACTCCAGACGTTGCTAACGCAGTTAAAAATGCTAAATCTGGTCAAGCACGTTACCGTGTTGACAAAGCGGGTATCATCCACGCTGCGATTGGTCAGCTTGGCTTTAGCGAAGAAGCTGTACGTCAAAACGTTGAAACTTTAATTGCAGACTTGAAAAAATTAAAGCCTGCTACTTCTAAAGGTGTATACGTTAAAAAGATCACTTTAAGCTCAACTATGGGTCCTGGTCTTACTGTTGACGTAAACAACGTTTCTAAGTAATTAGACAGAATTTTAAAGCCTCAGACTCTTTTTTTTAAAGAGTTTGAGCAAACTTTGAATTGATAAATGAATATTTATCAGCGTCAAAGACCTCAGGTGAGAAGTGTTTTCGAACATTTTTCTTAATCTACCAGCCTGAGTAGACGTGGTGGTGTGATTTGTTCCTCCTCCACGTGTAAGTCGAAAGGCTTACGAATTGGGAGTGCATCTTTATAGATGCATAAATCACCGTTAGGAGGTTTTACAATGGCTCTTCTTATCGAAGGCAAAAAACAGATCGTTGCAGAAGTAAGCGAAGTTGCTTCTAAAGCGTTTTCTGTTGTTGTGGCTAACTATCAAGGTTCAAGCGTAGAGCAATTAACAACACTTCGTGTTGAAGCTCGTAAGTTAGGTGTGACGACTCGTATCGTTCGTAACACTTTGGCTAAGCGCGCATTAGAAGGTACTCAATTCGATATCTTAAATGACAACCTTGTTGGCCCAACCATTCTCGGTTTCTCTACTTCTGAAGATGACATGGGTGCAGCTGCACGCTTGTTCGAAGAATTTGCGAAAACTAACAAAGCATTTGAACTTAAAGCTGCTGCATTTGATGGCAAGGTTTATCAAGGTGCTGACGTTAGCGTGATTGCAAACCTTCCGAACCAAGAAAAAGCGCTTACTATGCTCGCGTCTGTTCTTCAAGCTCCTATTTCGAAATTGGGTCGTCTCATTACAGCGCTCAAAGAGAAAAACGAGTCAGAAGCAGCTTAATTCTATTTTCACACCATTCAATATCCATTTGGAGTTATTCTCATGGCTTTAACAAACGAAGAAATCTTAAACGCAGTTGCTGAAAAAACAGTTCTTGAACTTGTTGAATTAATTTCTGCTTTCGAAGAAAAATTTAACGTATCTGCTGCTGCTGTAGCTGTTGCTGCTGCTCCAGGCGCTGGCGCTGCTGCTGCTGAAGAACAAACTGAATTCAACGTTGAGTTGACTTCTTTCGGTGCTAACAAAGTTGCTGTAATTAAAGCAGTTCGTGAAGCTACTGGTCTTGGTCTTAAAGAAGCTAAAGACCTTGTTGAAGGCGCTCCAGCTGTTCTTAAAGAAGCTGTTTCTAAAGAAGAAGGCGAAGAGCTTAAGAAGAAGCTTGAAGAAGCTGGTGCTACAGTTACACTTAAGTAATTCTGTAGGGAGTCGATTTTTTTATAATCGGCTCCAAAAAATGGCTGATGGCTCTTGGGTCATCAGCCTTTTTGCGTTACAATAATCGGCTCGTTTTTTGTTAGTTTTGCATATTTTGTGCAGATTTTTATAGAAAACAAATAAAATCAAATGCTTACCAATATTTTTTTGCTTATAAAAATATTGTTAAGCGTTTTGATACCACTAAAAATTGCAGCATTTGTAAACAGTGGTGGCCATATCGGCCTGCGTAATTCCTTCTAGGCCCGTTCTGCAGGCGGGCTTAGTTTACTTTCCGAGGACTCCAGATGGCATACTCATATACCGAAAAGAAACGGATCCGTAAGAATTTTGGTAAATTGCCCCACGTAATGGAAGCACCGTACTTACTTTCGATTCAGGTCGATTCGTATCGTACATTCTTACAAGGTGGTAAAACTCCAAAAAATCGCGAAGATATCGGTCTCCAAGCCGCATTTCGTTCAGTTTTTCCTATTGAAAGTTATTCTGGCAATGCTGCTTTAGAATTTGTTGAGTATAGCCTTGGTAAACCCGAGTTTGACGTGCGTGAATGTATTTTACGTGGTTCGACTTATGCGGCACCAATGCGCGTAAAAATTCGTTTGATCATTAAAGATCGCGAAACGAAATCAATCAAAGATGTTCGTGAACAAGAAGTGTACATGGGCGAAATGCCGCTCATGACCGACAACGGTACTTTCGTTATTAACGGTACTGAACGTGTAATCGTATCTCAATTACACCGTTCCCCAGGCGTATTCTTTGATCATGATAAGGGTAAAACTCACTCAAGTGGTAAAGTGTTGTATTCAGCACGTATTATCCCTTACCGTGGTTCATGGTTAGACTTTGAATTTGATGCAAAAGATTTAGTTTTCGTACGTATTGACCGTCGTCGTAAATTGTTAGCGACTGTGATCTTACGTGCTTTAAATTATAGCAATGAACAAATCTTGAATTTGTTCTATGAAAAAGTACCTGTATATCTTGATATGGGTAGCTATCAAATTGACCTCGTTCCAGATCGCTTACGTGGTGAAATGGCACAATTTGATATCTTGGACAACGACGGTAAAGCAATCGTTGAACAAGGTAAACGTATTAATGCGCGTCATGTACGCCAAATGGAAGCAGCTAACTTAGCTAAGCTTTCTGTACCTGATGAATATTTATATGAGCGTATTACAGCTGAAGATATCACACTGAAAAGTGGTGATGTGATTCCTGCAAATACCGTACTTAGCCATGAAATTATGGTGAAATTGGCTGAAGGTGGTGTTAAACAATTTAACATCCTATTCACTAATGACATCGATCGTGGTTCGTTCATTGCAGATACATTACGTGCAGATACAACAACAGGTCGTGAAGAAGCGCTTGTTGAAATCTATAAAGTAATGCGTCCAGGTGAACCACCGACAAAAGAAGCAGCAGAGAACTTATTTAATAACTTATTCTTCTCTTCTGAACGTTATGACCTTTCTCCAGTAGGTCGTATGAAGTTTAACCGTCGTTTGGGTCGTCCTTACGAAGTGGGTACTGATCAGAAGTCACGTGAAGTTGAAGGTATTTTATCGCATGACGATATCATTGATGTACTTCGTACATTAGTTGAGATCCGCAATGGTAAAGGTGAAGTCGACGATATCGATCACTTGGGTAACCGTCGCGTACGTTCTGTTGGTGAAATGACAGAAAACCAATTCCGTGTTGGTTTGGTTCGTGTTGAACGTGCTGTGAAAGAGCGTTTAAGCCAAGCTGAAACTGATAACTTGTCTCCACAAGATTTAATCAACGCGAAACCAGTTGCTGCGGCAATCAAAGAATTCTTTGGTTCAAGCCAGTTATCTCAGTTCATGGACCAAAACAACCCATTATCTGAGATTACACATAAACGTCGTGTGTCTGCGCTTGGTCCTGGTGGTTTGACACGTGAACGCGCAGGCTTCGAAGTGCGTGACGTACATCAAACTCACTATGGTCGTGTTTGTCCAATTGAAACACCTGAAGGTCCAAACATTGGTTTGATCAACTCGCTTTCTGTCTATGCAAAAGCGAATGACTTCGGTTTCTTGGAAACACCATACCGTAAGGTTGTAGACGGTCGTGTGACAGATGAAGTTGAATATTTATCTGCAATTGAAGAAGTAGGCACTGTCATTGCACAAGCCGACTCAGCAGTGGATAAAGATGGCAACTTGACTGAAGAAATGGTTTCTGTACGTCATCAAGGTGAATTCGTACGTATGTCGCCTGAGCGCGTAACACATATGGATGTTTCTGCACAGCAGGTTGTTTCTGTTGCAGCGTCATTAATTCCATTCCTTGAACACGATGACGCAAACCGTGCATTGATGGGTTCGAACATGCAACGTCAGGCTGTTCCTACACTTCGTGCTGACAAACCACTTGTCGGTACGGGTATGGAAGCAAACGTAGCACGCGACTCAGGTGTATGTGTGATCGCGGGTCGTGGTGGTGTAATTGAATATGTTGATGCATCTCGTATCGTTATTCGTGTGAACGAAGATGAAATGATTGCAGGTGAAGCAGGTGTGGATATTTACAACCTGATCAAATATACACGTTCAAACCAAAATACATGTATTAACCAAAATGTCATCGTAAACTTGGGCGACAAAGTTGCTCGTGGCGATATTTTGGCTGACGGTCCATCGACTGACATGGGTGAACTTGCGCTAGGTCAAAACATGCGCGTCGCGTTCATGACATGGAACGGTTATAACTATGAAGACTCGATCTTACTTTCTGAGCGTGTGCTTCAAGAAGACCGTTTAACGTCGATTCATATTCAAGAATTGTCATGTGTAGCGCGTGATACTAAGTTAGGTGCAGAAGAAATTACTGCTGATATTCCTAACGTCGGTGAAGCTGCACTGTCTAAACTTGATGAGTCAGGTATTGTTTATATCGGTGCTGAAGTTACTGCAGGTGATATTCTTGTTGGTAAGGTAACACCTAAAGGTGAAACTCAGTTAACACCTGAAGAAAAACTACTTCGTGCAATCTTTGGTGAAAAAGCGGCTGACGTAAAAGATTCATCTTTACGTGTTCCATCTGGCACTAAAGGTACAGTAATTGACGTTCAAGTCTTCACACGTGATGGTTTAGAAAAAGATGAACGTGCGCAAGCAATTGAGAAAGCTCAGCTTGATGCATACCGTAAAGACTTGAAAGAAGAATACAAAATCTTCGAAGAAGCAGCACGTGAGCGTATTGTTCGTTTGTTGAAAGGTCAAGAATCTAACGGTGGTGGTTCGACTAAACGTGGTGAGAAGCTTTCAGAAGATATGTTGTCTGGTCTAGAGTTAGTTGATCTACTTGAAATCCAACCAACAGATGAAGCAATTGCTGAGCGTTTAACTCAAATTCAAGTGTTCTTGAAAGAAAAGAGCCATGAAATTGATGAAAAATTTGCTGAGAAGAAACGTAAACTTTCTACAGGTGATGAGTTAACAACTGGTGTATTGAAAGTTGTTAAGGTTTACCTAGCAGTTAAACGTCGTATCCAACCTGGTGATAAGATGGCGGGTCGTCACGGTAACAAGGGTGTTGTATCAAACATCTTACCAGTTGAAGATATGCCACATGATGCCAATGGTGTGCCAGTTGATATCGTATTGAACCCACTCGGTGTACCATCGCGTATGAACGTGGGTCAGATTCTTGAAACTCACTTAGGTATGGCAGCAAAAGGTTTGGGTGAGCAGATTGATAAAATGCTCAAACAACAACGTACAATTGCCGAGTTACGTTCATTCCTTGACAAGATTTATAATAAAGTGGGTGGTGAGCAAGAACAGCTTGACACACTAACTGACGAAGAGATCTTGAAGCTTGCAGGTAATTTACGTGCTGGTGTGCCTTTGGCAACTCCAGTATTTGATGGTGCTGAAGAGTCACAAATCAAAGAGTTACTTGAGCTTGCAGAGTTACCACGTTCTGGTCAACAAATCTTGTTTGATGGACGTACAGGTGAACAGTTTGATCGTCCAGTAACTGTCGGTTACATGTACATGCTTAAGTTGAACCACTTGGTTGACGATAAGATGCATGCACGTTCAACTGGTTCTTACTCACTTGTGACACAACAACCGCTTGGTGGTAAAGCACAATTCGGTGGTCAGCGTTTCGGTGAGATGGAAGTATGGGCACTTGAAGCATATGGTGCAGCATATACCCTCCAAGAAATGCTCACTGTGAAGTCGGATGACGTCGAAGGTCGTACACGCATCTATAAGAACATTGTAGATGGAAACCATTATATGGATCCGGGTATGCCTGAATCGTTCAACGTATTGACCAAAGAGATCCGTTCTTTAGGTATCAACATTGAACTGAAAAATGGTGACTAATTAGCCATTAATTCTCCTAGTTTCCACTCGAAAAGGGTGGGGGCTTCCCTCCTGAGAAAAGGAGGGGTTGAGGGAGGGTTGTTCAGTTAAAAAACAATATTTGTGACCCAGTCAGGTAAGCCTAGCTTCCTGACACACGGAGAAAAAAATTGAAAGACTTGCTCGATATCATGCGTAAGAAAACGGATTCAGAAGGTCATGCACCGATTGAATTTGACCGTATCCGTATTGGTCTTGCGTCACCAGAGATGATTAAGTCATGGTCTCACGGTGAAGTTAAAAAGCCTGAAACCATTAACTACCGTACTTTTAAACCTGAACGTGACGGTTTGTTCTGTGCCAAAATCTTTGGTCCAGTAAAAGATTACGAATGCTTGTGTGGTAAATACAAGCGTATGAAATATAAAGGCGTCATTTGTGAAAAATGTGGCGTTGAAGTAACGACTGCTAAAGTTCGTCGTGAACGTATGGGTCACATTGAACTTGCTTCTCCAGTTGCACACATTTGGTTCTTGAAATCATTACCGAGCCGTATTGGTTTACTTCTTGATATGACATTACGTGATATCGAGCGCGTATTATATTTCGAATCTTATGTCGTTACTGATCCTGGTATGACTCCGTTTGAAAAGTATCAACTTTTAACGGATGAAGAATATTACAATGCACTTGAAGAGCACGGTGATGAATTCACAGCGAAAATGGGTGCAGAAGCTGTTCAAGACTTGTTGAAAGACATCGATCTTGAAGCTGAAATTGCTCGTTTACGTGAAGAGATTCCACAAACGACTTCAGAGACGAAACTTAAAAAAGCGTCTAAACGTTTGAAGTTGATGGAAGCATTCAAAGAATCAAACAATAAGCCTGAATGGATGGTGATGAATGTACTTCCAGTACTTCCACCAGACTTACGTCCGCTTGTACCACTTGAAGGTGGTCGTTTCGCGACTTCAGACTTAAACGATCTATATCGTCGTGTGATTAACCGTAACAACCGTTTGAAACGTCTTCTCGACCTTGCTGCACCAGACATTATCGTACGTAACGAAAAACGTATGTTACAAGAGTCTGTTGATGCATTGCTTGATAACGGTCGTCGTGGTCGTGCGATTACAGGTTCGAACAAACGTCCATTGAAATCTTTGGCTGATATGATCAAAGGTAAACAAGGTCGTTTCCGTCAAAACTTACTTGGTAAACGTGTTGACTATTCTGGTCGTTCGGTAATTACCGTAGGTCCTACTTTACGTCTTCACCAATGTGGTCTTCCGAAGAAAATGGCGCTTGAATTATTCAAACCATTTATTTTCGCGAAACTACAAGCATCTGGTCAAGCAACAACCATTAAAGCTGCGAAGAAAATGGTTGAACGTGAGACTCCGGAAGTTTGGGACGTTCTTGCATCTGTAATTCGTCAACATCCAGTAATGTTGAACCGTGCGCCAACACTTCACCGTTTAGGTCTTCAAGCATTTGAACCTATTCTTATTGAAGGTAAGGCAATCCGTCTTCACCCGCTCGTCTGTGCTGCGTTCAACGCCGACTTCGACGGTGACCAAATGGCGGTACACGTTCCATTGACACTTGAAGCACAGTTAGAAGCTCGTGCATTGATGATGTCAACAAACAATATCTTGTCACCAGCAAACGGTGAGCCAATCATCGTTCCTTCTCAGGACGTTGTCTTGGGTCTTTACTACATCACTCGTGATGCAGTAAACGCGAAAGGTGAAGGCATGGTGTTTGCGGATACTCACGAAGTAAACCGTGCACTTGCAACTGGTCAAGTTGCGATCCATGCTCGTGTTAAAGTACGTGTGCATCAAACGGTTATCAATGAAAATGGTGAGCGTGAACAGCAAACTATTATTGTTGATACAACACCAGGTCGTTGCTTACTTTGGGAAGTTGTTCCAGAAGGTTTAAGCTTTGACATGATCAACCTTGAGATGACTAAAAAGAACATCTCTAAGTTAATCAACTCTTGCTACCGTAAACTTGGTTTGAAAGATACAGTTATCTTCGCTGACCAATTAATGTACTTGGGTTTCCGTCAAGCGACTCGTTCAGGTGTATCTGTAGGTATGGAAGACATGTTAATTCCACCTACGAAACACACAATTATTGACAAAGCGGAAACAGAAGTTCGTGAAATCGAACAACAGTTCGAACAAGGTTTCGTAACTGCTGGTGAACGTTATAACAAAGTTGTCGATATTTGGGCGCGTACAAACGACCAAGTTGCTAAAGCAATGATGGATAACTTGTCTTATACACTTGTGAAAAACAAACAAGGTGAAGACGAGAAGCAAAAATCATTCAACAGTATCTATATGATGTCTGACTCTGGTGCCCGTGGTAGTGCGGCTCAGATTCGTCAGCTTGCAGGTATGCGTGGTTTGATGGCAAAACCGGATGGCTCGATTATTGAGACTCCAATTAAAGCGAACTTCCGTGAAGGTTTGACAGTACTCCAGTACTTCATTTCAACACACGGTGCGCGTAAAGGTTTGGCCGATACTGCATTGAAAACTGCGAACTCTGGTTACTTGACTCGTCGTCTTGTAGACGTGGCACAAGACTTAGTAATTACTGAGCCAGATTGTGGTACAAGTGGTGGTCTAGTGATGACTCCATTCATTCAGGGTGGTGATGTCATCGAGCCATTACGTGACCGCGTATTAGGTCGTGTAACTGCTGAAGATGTACGTCGTGCATCTGATGATGAAGTTGTATTACCTCGTGGTACGTTAATTGACGAGAAAATCGCAGCTCAGCTTGAAGAAGCGGGTGTCGATGAAGTTAAAGTACGCTCAGTAATTGCATGTGAATCTACATTCGGTGTGTGTGCTCGTTGTTATGGTCGTGACCTTGCACGTGGTCACTTGGTGAATCCAGGTGAATCAGTGGGTGTAATGGCTGCTCAGTCAATTGGTGAACCTGGTACACAGTTAACGATGCGTACGTTCCACGTTGGTGGTGCTGCGAGCCGAACTTCTGCTGCGAACAGCGTTCAAGTACGTAACAAAGGTACTGTACGTTTCCACAATGTGAAAACTGTACAACATGCCAAAGGTCACTTAGTGTCAGTTTCTCGTTCAGGTGAAATTGGTATTGCGGATGACTTAGGTCGTGAGCGCGAGCGTTATAAACTTCCTTACGGTGCCAGCATCTTGTTGAAAGATGGTGAGACTGTAGAAGCTGGCGGTATCGTAGCGACTTGGGATCCACATACACATCCACTTGTTACAGAAGTTGCGGGTAAAGCACGTTTCAGCCAAATCGCTGATGGTGTAACTGCTACCTCTAAGACTGATGATGCAACAGGTATGACGACTGTTGAAATCTTGCCAGTAACAGCACGTCCTGCGTCTGGTAAAGATTTACGTCCTGCGATCGTGTTGGATACAACAGATGGCGGCGAACAGTTCTACTTCTTGCCACAAAATACAATCGTGACTGTCCGTGATGGCGAAACGATTGGTGTGGGTGATGTAATCGGTCGTGTACCACAAGAATCTTCGCGTACTCGTGATATTACCGGTGGTCTTCCACGCGTTGCAGACTTGTTTGAAGCACGTAAACCAAAAGAGCATGCGATTTTGGCAGAAGTGTCTGGTATCGTAAGCTTTGGTAAAGAGACCAAAGGTAAGAACCGTTTAGTGATCACACCAGATGATGGTTCGGAGATCTACGAAGAGTTGATTCCTAAATGGCGTCAAATCAACGTGTTCGAGGGTGAGCATGTGAACCGTGGTGAAACCATTTCTGATGGTCCACAAAACCCACATGACATCTTACGTTTGAAAGGCGAAGTTGCTTTAACAAACTACATCGTGAACGAAGTTCAAGACGTTTACCGTCTCCAAGGTGTAAAAATCAACGATAAGCACATTGAAGTCGTCGTACGTCAAATGTTGCGTAAAGTTGAAATCACTGATGGTGGCGATACAAGCTTTATTAAAGGCGAACAAGTGGATTACATCCGTGTTGTTCAAGAGAACCAAGCTGTCTTGGCTCAGAACAAGTTCCCTGCGAAGTTTGAACGTCAATTGATGGGTATTACTAAAGCGTCGCTTTCTACTGACTCGTTCATCTCTGCTGCATCGTTCCAGGAAACAACACGTGTGTTAACTGAAGCTGCTGTAACAGGTAAAGAAGATGATTTACGTGGCTTGAAAGAAAACGTTGTTGTTGGTCGTTTGATTCCTGCTGGTACAGGTCTTGCGTATCACCTAGAACGTCGTCGTCAAGAAGCGGAAGCTGCTGAGTTTGAACTTCACAATGATTTCAGTGAAGTTGATCAAGCGTTTAGTCAAGCGTTAAATTCAGATCAATTCTAATTATGAGTTGATTCAAAAAAAGCACCTTCGGGTGCTTTTTTTATTGGTTTAAGATTGAGTTTAAATTTACAAATATTAAAGCATTAGCTAACTCAAATTACATAACATGATCAAAGTCCACATAAAAGAAGATTATTATTTTTAACATACAGAACAGGAGAGTATCCGTCATGAAAAAAACAATTGGTGTTGTTTCTGCTTTAGTCATATCAACGGTTATGTTTACAGGTTGTCAAAATATGAGTGCATCAGACCAGCGTATCGGTGCAGCAGCCTTGGGTGGTGCAGTAGGTGGTGGTGTTGGTAACCATGTTGGTGGTGGTCTAGGTGCGGGTGTAGGTGCAGCAGCTGGTGCTGGTGTAGGGGCAAATACCCAAGGTGGTAGTAGCCGTACGACTACAAGTAGTGCTATTGGAGCAGGTATTGGTTCAGTTGTAGGTAAAGCGTTATTAGGTGGTGATTCTGGTGCTGCAATAGGTGGTGCGATCGGTGGTGGTGCAGGTGCTGCCATCCAAGAAAAGAAATAATCTCTAATTTCGTAATAAAAAATGCCTGTGATTCCTCTCAGGCATTTTTTATCTAGCTGTATAGATTAAGTAGTAGCTTTAGCCTTTTTTCTACGAATGTATAAGGTTTTCTCGACTTCTGCGATCCGAGTACCAGCTTCATCCACAATATTTAAAGTATATGATCGAAGTACAGGTTCGTGATTTTCAGCTAATCGTTTAATTTTGCTAATTTCGTCTGCGCTGATCCGTATATCAGCATAAACAGTGCTTCGACCTGGTGATAAAAAATTGATTGCAGCACTTTTATCCCACACAATGTATTTGTTACCCAAATGATGCATCAAAATAAGCATATAAAAGGGATCAACCATAGAGTACAAGCTGCCACCAAAATGTGTTCCAACGATATTTCGATTTTTTCGAGTAAGCGGCATTTTGATTCGAATGAAATAATTGTCGAGATCAATCGTTTCAATTGCTATTCCTGCACCGCGATAGGGTGAGTAATGATTGATCATAAATTTTGAAACGGCTGGAATGGTTCGAATTTTTCTGAAAAAGTTTTTCATGGTCAATTTTTTTTCTGATAACTCTATTCATACTCCATAAATATCATTTTTATTGTATCGCTGGCAATGGCTGTTTAGTTGACCAAGCCACTTGAAAACAAAATGGGAAAAATTATGCAACCACAAGTAAAAACTGTCACAACTTCTGATCAGCAAACACTGTGTGTGAAGACATGGGGCGATGAGAAAAAAACACCATTGGTTTTAGTACATGGTTATCCAGATAATCAGGAAGTTTGGGAGCCAATTATTGAAAAGCTTGTCAATCATTATTTTATTGTAACTTATGATGTGCGTGGTGCAGGTTTATCTTCTATTCCAAAACGTATCAAAGACTATCGTCTACCGCGTTTGTCATTAGATTTACAAGAAGTGGTAGATCAAGTTTTACCAAATCGTAATTTTCATATGGCAGCCCATGATTGGGGTTCATTACAATCTTGGGAATCGGCAACTGAGCCTAAACTTAAAGGTCGTTTGTTGTCTTATACAACGATCTCTGGGCCTTGCTTAGATCATGCTTCTTTATATTTGCGTGAAAAGTTTAAATCAGCACCAGCAAATGTTCTGAAAATGCTGACAAAATCATGGTATATCGGTGCATTCCATTTACCACTCATTGCACCTACAGTTTGGACTTTCTTCAGTCCAGAAAAATGGGGCAAAATCTTGAATGGATTAGAGAAAAAACAAGATTTACCATTAAATGCAAATATTGTTGCAGATGGTAAATACGGAATTAACTTATATCGTGCAAACTTTATTCCTTCTTTAACTCAACCACGCCAACGTTATGCGCAATGCCCAGTACAAGCAATTGTATTGCGTCATGATGCATTTGTTAGTCCAGAATATATTACTGAGTCTATGCCGAAGTGGGTTGAAAAGTTCGAATATACTGAACTTGATGCGAATCATTGGGCTGTCATCAGCCAACCTGAGAAAATTGCTGAACTTATTCGTGGTTTTATTCAGCGTCAGGCTGCTTAAGATTGAACGATATTTAACAATAAAAATCACATAAGATTTACGCACTTTATTCGGCGATATTTTCAGCTTCATCTCAATGAATCTGCTAGAATGTCGCCTTTCTTTTGCTCCTACTTTTTTTCATGAATGCTGTCGTAATCGCGATTGCCGTGATGTTTATACTGTCACTGGCACGAGTTTCTGTTGTTCTCACTTTAGTGATTTCAGCCATTATTGGTGGTTTAGTTGCAGGTTTGAGTCTTTCCCAAACTGTGGAAGCATTTAATACTGGTTTAGGTGATGGTGCTGAAGTTGCCTTAGCGTATGCAGTATTAGGTGCGTTTGCTTTAGCACTTTCTAAATCAGGTTTACCTGACTTACTTGCGCATAAATTGATTGGTTTACTGGGCTTTGAAGCAAGTAAAAATCAAGAAAAAAAGGTGAAGTATCTTTTATTAACCATTTTGTTAATTGCAGCAATCTTTTCGCAAAACTTAATCCCAGTTCATATCGCCTTTATCCCTGTACTGGTACCTCCATTGCTGAAAGTCATGAACCATCTAAAATTGGATCGTCGTGCGGCAGCATGTGTGCTAACGCTTGGTTTAGTGGGAACATATATTTTCCTGCCTGTTGGTTTTGGTGCGATTTTCCTTGAACAGATTTTGATGGGAAATATTAACAAAATTGGTGCAGCGTATGGTTTGCATGTCGAACGCAGTATGATGCCGATTGGAATGGCTATTCCTGTTTTAGGAATGGTTCTTGGTACGCTTGTGGCAGTGTTTGTGAGTTACCGTAAGCCACGAGAATACGTAGATCGTACAATCACAACGGTAAAAACTATTGATTTAGATAAACCATTGCGTACAACATCTCAAGTTGAGCATGATCTCAAAGCCGATGCTGAAGAGCTTCGACATGAAGCAGAAAATGTACCGACAATTTCTAAGAAAACCATGTTTATGGCTTTGCTTGCAATTGTGCTGACTCTGGTTGCACAACTGTATTCTGGTTCTATGATTCTAGGTGGATTGGTTGGATTTGCTGTGCTATCCGCTTCTGGAATTTTTAAATGGCAAGATGCGGATGATGTTTTTGTGCAAGGCATGCGGATGATGGCATTGGTAGGCTTCATCATGATTTCTGCTGCTGGATTTGCATCAGTCATGACGCATACAGGCGATATTAATCAATTGGTAAATGGTGTGGTCAATATCATTGGTGATAATCATGCATTAGCTGCATTTCTGATGTTATTTATCGGCTTATTTGTTACGATTGGGATTGGATCATCTTTTTCAAGTGTGCCTGTATTGGCTGTTATTTATGTACCGTTGTGTGTGCAATTTGGATTTTCACCATTGGCGACGATTGCATTGATCGGTACAGCCGCAGCTTTGGGAGATGCAGGATCTCCAGCATCGGATTCAACTTTGGGACCAACGGCTGGTTTAGGTGTGGACGGTCAACATGATCATATTTGGGATACGGTCGTTCCAACATTTATTCATTTTAATATTCCTCTTTTGATCTTTGGCTGGATTGCAGCCATGATTCTATAATAATCTTTCTAAATAAAGGTCCTGATTAAGGGCCTTATTTTTTGTGAATTAAATTACGTATTTTATTTATTTAATATCTTGGTTAACTGATTTTAAAATAATCATGTTATATTTTTCGTCTCTTTTTTATTCTATTAAAATAATGATGACTTTATATTAAAAATTGTGGATTTATTATTTTTAAGTAGAATTAAATTCTATTTTTTAAATAAATTTATCAGTCTTTATTAATGGTTAATTCTGATAAAATTGCTTGGTTTTATAGGCATTTATCTTGACCTAAATGGTCTGGATTAAAGTTATATTACATATTTTAACAATTATATTTTTTTGTTATTCAATGGATTGGATAAATAATTAAAATAGTCGGATTTTATCTCTATTGTATAATAATGTGAACTGGTGTTTATTATATTGGGCAAGAACATAATTTTTTAAATGAGGTTATTTAAATGTTAAAGAAAGTTTTAGTGGTCGCATTATTGGGGTTATCTTCAACTGCATTTGCAGGAGGTTTTCAAATTAAAGTGGGTGCGAGTTTAATTGACCCAACAGCAGATACAACGCTTGCACCTGGTGCTACGGTAAAAGGGGATCATGAATTTGCATTTACACCGTCAGTTGAATATTTCTTTGGTGATACACCGTTTTCTGCTGAAGTGTTATTAGCTGATCCTATTAATCACGATGTTTTATTAAATGGTGAAAAGGTTGCAAGTGTGCGCCAATTACCACCAACAATTACAGCAAAATATAATTTTAAAAATTCAACTCGTTTCACTCCTTATATTGGTGTCGGTGGTACAGCATTTATTGCATGGCATGAAAAAGGCGTGGCGGATGACGTAAAAAATGCATACGGTGTTGCAGGTCAGTTAGGTTTCAATTTCCAACCTGCTGATGCGAAAAACTGGGGTGTGTACTTTGATGCACGTTATGCAGACATTAGCCCTAAAGTTAAATTAGTTGATGGTACTAAATTTAAATTAGACTTGAATCCAATGGTCTATACCCTCGGTTATAGCTATAAATTCTAAGTCATCTAGTTGTGCAAGCCTCACATTATGTGGGGCTTTTTTTATATTAAAAACCTACATAAAAATAAAAAAACTGCTCGTATGATAAATAGAATTCACTATATTTATGTGTGATTTGATATGAAATTTAAATTAGGGTGTATTGGGTTTATTTTGTTTCCATTATTTATTTCATCTGTGGAAGCTGCTAGTTTTCCATGCCATCAAGCAAAATCAACGGTTGAACATCAGATTTGTAATCAACGAGAATTAAATGATGCCGATGTAAAGTTGGCAACAACTTATCAAATTATCTTGCATGCTCTTCCAATGGGAGGGCGTGATGCTGAAAAAGATAAGCAGTTTCAATGGTTGAAACAGCGTAATCGTTGCGGTGCGAAAACATTATGTTTGAGTAAAGCATATTTACAAAGACAACAACAACTTGATCGTATCCTACAAGATCGCGTGTTGAGTCAGGGACCTTTCTAGCTCACGTAAATTTGAGTGATTTAGATAAAAAATTGCATTTTAAGGATTGAAAAATTTTAGTTATACACCATTCATAGATCATTCCAAATTGATAAGCCTCACAAATAAGGAGTGATTTATGAGTGAACAAGCATCACAAAATTATAGTTTCCAAGCTGAAGTTGCTCAGTTATTGCATTTAGTGACGCATTCTCTCTATTCAAACCCAGAAATTTTCTTACGTGAACTCATTTCGAATGCATCAGATGCATGTGATAAATTACGTTTTGAGGGAATTAATCATCCCGAATATTATGAAAATGATCCAAATTTACGAGTGCGTCTGACTTTAGACAAAGAAAATAAAACGCTTACAATTTCAGACAATGGTATCGGTCTAAGCCAACAAGAAGCGATTGATAATTTAGGTACGATTGCAAAATCAGGTACAAAAGATTTTATGTCTAAGCTGACTGGTGATCAGAAAGCAGATGCGCAATTGATCGGTCAGTTTGGTGTTGGTTTTTATTCAGGTTTTATTGTTGCGGATAAAATCACTGTCGAATCTCGTCGTGCTGGTTTAGCTTCAACAGAAGCGGTACGTTGGATTAGTGGTGGAACAGGTGAGTTTGAGGTTCAAAGCATTGATAAAGCAACACGCGGTACAGATATCATCTTGCACCTACGTGATGATGCACTGGATTATTTAGAATCTTGGAAAGTAAAACAAATCGTTAATAAATATTCTGACCATATTAGCTTGCCAATCGAAATGCAAAAAGAAGTCTGGCAAGAGGAAGAGACTGCTGAGGGCGAAGAGCCTAAAGGTGGTCAAATGGTCAAAACAGATGAATGGGAAGTGATTAACTCTGCGAGTGCATTATGGACACGTAGCAAGAGTGAAATTACTGAAGAACAGTACATCGAGTTTTACAAAAATTTAAGTCACGACTTTGCAGAACCATTGGCTTGGGCACATAACCGAGTTGAGGGAAGTACTGAATATACGCAATTGTTGTATATCCCAAGTCAAGCAAAACAAGATTTATTTACCCGTGAAGCAAAAGCTGGCATTAAGCTATATGTGAAACGTGTTTTCATCATGGATGAAGCAGATAATTTGATTCCAAATTATTTACGATTTGTACAAGGTGTTGTGGATAGTGCTGATTTGCCATTGAACGTCAGCCGAGAGTTATTGCAAGAAAGCCGTGATGTTAAAACTATTCGTGAAGGGAATGCACGCCGTGTATTAACCTTATTAGATAGTTTAGCTAAATCTGAAGATGAAAAAGATCAAGAGAAATTCAAAAAATTCTATGCGGAATTTGGATCTGTACTAAAAGAAGGTCTAGGCGAAGACTTTGGTAATCGTGAGCGCATTTTGAAATTATTGCGTTACGCAACGTCGACTAATGATGAGGTTGTAACGTCTTTTGCTGACTACAAGTCGCGTATGAAAGAAGGTCAGAAGGCTATTTATTATGTGACGGCTGAAAGTTTGAATGCTGCTAAAAACTCTCCTCAACTTGAAGTATTTAAGAAAAAAGGCATTGAAGTATTGCTGATGGCAGATCGTGTTGATGATTGGGCGATGAATTTTGTCCATGAGTTCGAAGGTACGCCGTTACAGAATGTTTCAAAGGGTGCTGTTGACTTAGGTGATTTACAAGATGCTGAAGAGAAAAAAGCGCTTGAAGAGGCAGCTGAGCAGTTTAAACCTGTCATCGATCGCTTGAGTGCTTCACTCAAAGAGAAAACTAAAGAAGTCCGTGTGACTACACGTTTAGTGGATTCTCCAGCATGCTTAGTAACTAGTGAGGGTGAGCTCTCACCTCAGTTGGTACGTATGCTTAAACAAGCAGGACAAGCAGTTCCAGAGATTAAGCCTACCCTTGAAATTAATCCTGAACATCCACTGGTGAAAAAGTTAGAAAGTTCTGAGCAATTTGATGACTTAGCGAATGTGATTTTTGATCAGGCTGTTATTGCGGAGGGTGGTTTACCTGAAGATCCAGCAGCATATGTAAAACGAATCAATAGCCTACTATTGAAGTAGTTTTATCTCATCTGATAGCAAAAAACCTCTAAGTGATTAGAGGTTTTTTGCTATGGATAAACTTAAAGTTATCCACAAGATCGCTGTTAATTTCATCAAAACAAACTTTCAAACCGAACAAATGTACTGACGTAATGGCTTCGATCTTCACGATGGTCGTTAAAATAATTGAGATCTCCTTGTACATAGAACCATTCGCGCCAAAGAGGTTGTCGCCAAGATACAAAAGGTCCCCAACTATTTAGACGTAAATCGTTGTTATCGTAATAGCCACCCGTGTAAATACCGTATTTAAAACTATTGTGTGCGAAAAATTGGTGTTGGCGGAATGTACGGTTGTCCCATCGTAGATCATCATCTTGTGTATCAGCATAGGTCAAACTGAGTTGATTTGATAAAAAAGGTTGGTTTGGGCGTGCGTGAATCAGTTCTAAATTTGTTCGAAGATAGTTTTCACTTTTACTGCCATAGCGATAGATTTGTTCAGCATTGAAATTAAAGTCATGATCTAAATCCCAATATTTTTTTGCTCTCAAACGTAAATAAACATCATCACCAGAGCGAATACCGATATCTGCATCGGTATCAAATGGTAGTTGTTTGGAGAAATTTGA